>ULWW01015669.1_pt1 | contig 13668 bp, 16 predicted proteins | sample 1960741 | NCBI WGS metagenome assembly ULWW01 (sample SAMEA4835823, study PRJEB28245) | human gut metagenome | biome: gut microbiome; material: fecal sample | place: Denmark | collected 2008
GACCTACCATAAGACGCTGCCCTATTCCACCATCGTGGAGACGGGTGACGACGGCGTGACCTACGATATTCTCTATGATATCCTCATCAAGCAGACTGGCGAGATCCACTCCGACTGGACGGGTGTGAAGCTCGACGTGGACGCGTACCGCAAGGTGGTCTACGAGCCCTATGATCTGCGCGTGCGCGAGGGCACGATCGACTTTTGAGAAAGGCGGCAATGCTATGAGCTATCAGGCGGCAGTCATCACCGTGAGCGACCGCGCGTCCGCGGGCGTGTACGAGGACAAGAGCGGCCCTGCTGTGGCAGCGATGCTGAAGGAGGCTGGCTACGAGGTCGTGTACACGTCCATCGTGCCGGACGAACAGGAGAAGATCAGCGAAGAGCTCATCTCCTGCGTGGATGAAAAGCACTGCGACCTTGTCATCACGAGCGGCGGCACGGGCTTATCTCCCCGTGACGTGACGCCCGAGGCGACGCGCGCCGTGCTCGAGCGCGAAATTCCCGCCATCCCGCAGGCGATGATTTATTACAGCTTGCAGATCACGCCGCGCGCGATGCTTTCCCGCGCCGTGGCCGGCACGAGAAGAAACAGCCTCATCTTGAACCTCCCCGGCTCGGAAAAGGCTGCGCGCGAAAACCTGAGCGCCGTGCTCGGCGCGCTTGACCATGCCCTCAAGATGATCGCCGGCGGCGGGCATTGACTAAAAAGTATAAAAAAAGTTCCCACGTATAGACGGGTGTCCGTAAAACAGTTAATCCTCCGTATGGCTTAGACCATGCGGAGGATTTGTTTATGTCTAATCTTCAAACTTGCTGGCGGCAAACGGTTTGTCAAAACCGTTTGCGGACGACAAGTCCACAGGGGATAGCCGCTTTAGCGGCGGAGGCTGTCGAAAAACGCGGAAATCTTCCGCTATCGGAAAGGAAGATAGTTACGAAAGAAACCCATCAGGGGTGTCTTTCGTTTGCAATCACAGGTTTTTCAGAACTTTTTAAGTTCTGAAAAACCGCACTCAGCTTGTCAAAAAAGACATTTTTGACAAGCTGAGCCGCTTTAGCGGCGCAAGGGGGTGTAGCCACCTTGACGGAACGAAGTAACGCAACCATTCTCGGTCAAGCAGTTTTCTCCTGCTGACGGAGAATGAAGCTCCGCAGGACGCACTACTCTCGATAGAGAGTATAGAAGTGCGCCCTTTCGTTCCTAAAGGGATTTTTCGTTTGCTTCTCTCTTCGACAAACTTGAAGTTGTCAATCAGATTTGAATTTGAAATTCTCCGAACTCAAACAGTCCGTTTCCTTGTTTGAGTTGTCCGTTTCTCTCCAATTGCGCAAATCCAGCTTCGATTGTGTTTATCAATGAAACAGGAATATTCAGCTCGTGATGACCAGGCATAATCCTTTCTATTTTGAATTTCTGCACCTGCTTTACAGACTGATAGAAAAGCTGCGGGTCGGTGGTTGGATAAAAGGCATAAAGGCATCCCTTGTAGACCAAATCGCCGGAATACAGGTATTTTCGTCCCTGCTCGTAAAAACAACAGTGTCCGGGAGAGTGGCCCGGCGTGTGAATTACCTGAATAACTCGTCCACCTAAATCCAATAAATCGCCATCGTGCAGAATTTTTTGCGGCTCTCCCTGAAAAACCTGATAAGCGTTAATATCAAACTCTGGCGGAAAATTACAAGGAATTTTTGCCAGATTATCCTTAACAACCTGCATCGGTATGGGAAACCTGACGGATAGCCAATTCTTTTCCTTTTCATGTACGGCGATATTATCAAAATATTTATGCCCGCCGATGTGATCCCAGTGAATATGGGTTGTAACCACCATAACAGGCAACTTCGTTAAGCTGTCTACGATTTCTCTAATATTTGAAACACCCAACCCGGTATCAATGAGAACTGCACTTTCCTCACCACATAACAGATAGCAGTGTGTTTCTTCCCAGTGCTTATACTCACTAATCGCAAATGTTTGGGAATCAATTTTTTCGACGGTAAACCATTCACTCATATACTATGCTCGCTTCTGTAAATTCCGATTAGTCTCGTGCTTTTTCAATAAATTATACCAAAAAATTATGAAGAAATCTACCGTTAGGATAAGACCGCCCGAATATATTTGGCTCGGGCGGTCTCGGTATCAATCATAAATCAATTCAAACTTCACGATAGCTTCTGCCTGCGCCGTGCAAGCGTTCATCTGCCGTACCCATTCCATTTGGTTTTCGGCTTTCAGCTGTTCGGTCACGCCGTTTCGCTTCGCCAGCTCCGGCACGATCAGATCCATGCGGTTTCGTGCCGCTTCGTCAATCTCGGCGCAATACTGTCTTACGTACACCCAGCTATGAAACGCGGGAACTTTTTTTATACCTTTTGCAGGGGAATCATGAGTTCAGTGACGAACTTTTCCGTGTCGGTCGTGAAGCCGTAGTCGATGACTGTAATCTCGCGCGAAAATCCGGCGGCGGTGTAGCCTTCCTCGCGGATGAACTGCATCAAGCGACGGTACTGCGCGGGCGACTCGGCGTGGTGTCGAGCGCCGCGCCCGCGGGGCCGAGGCGCAGCGTGCCCATGAAGTAGTAGTCGAGCGCGATGTTGACGACGCAGGCCACGGCGATGAAGTACATGGGGCTCTTGCTGTCACCAAGGCCGCGGAAGATCGAGGCGATGATGTTGTACGCCGTGATGAACGGAATACCGATAAAGCAGACCGTGAGATAGGCGAGCGTGCCCTGCACGGCCTCCTCCGGTGTGGACATGATGGAGACGATACCCCGCGCAGCGCGAGCAGCAGTGCCGTCAGCGCAAGAGACAGCAGCATGAAGAGCGTGACCGTGTTGCCGATGGCAGAGGCGGTGCGCTTTTTGTCGCCGCCGCCGGCGGCCTGCGCAATGCTGACCGTCGCGCCCATCGCAAGGCCGACGAGCATGACTGTGAGCATGTGCATCACCTGCGAGCCGATGGAGACGGCGGTCGTGCTGGCGACGCCCTCAAACTGGCCGATGATGAAGAGGTCGGCCATGCCGTAGAGCGTCTGCAAAAAGTAAGAGAGCAGATACGGCAGCGAAAAGGACACAACGTTGCGAAAGACGCTGCCGGTGGTGAGATCGTTTTGCATCGGAAAGGACTCCTTATCAGTATAGCATGGAGTCATCATAAACTCTATAACAATTGTAGAGTCAAGCGTAGATTTTTCCGCACGGAAAAAAGTCTCACTTTCCCGGATAGCCCAGTGCGGCGGAAAGCATCTGCCCCGCGGCGACGACCGCGCGCTCGGCGTGCGCGAACTCGTCCGAGTGCACGGAGCGGAACATCCCCAGTACGCTGACGACGTACTTGAGCGCGCCGCCGCCGGTGAACACCGGCGCGGAGATGGAGCGAAGACCGATCTTATACTCACCGTTTTCCACGGCGAAGCCCGCTTCGCGGCAGGCGGGGAGCGATGCGAGCAGCGCGTTTGCGTCCGTCTCCGTGTGGGGCGTGTAGGGCGTGAGCGGCACACGGGCAAGGAGAGTCGCCGCCTCGCTCTCACTCATGCAGGCAAGGACGATCTTGCCCTGCGAGGTGCAGTGCAGCGGCAGCCGCGCCCCAGGCGCGGTGACGATGCGAAGGGAGTCGCGTCCCTCGGCCTGGTCGAGGGCGACGATGTGCCCGTTTTCATAGGTGGAGAGCATGGCGGAGGCGCCGGTCGCTTCTGCCAGATGCTCAAGGTAAGGCCGCGCGAGGGACGAGATGTTCCAGAACGCGCTGGCGCGGCAGCCGTATTCAAAAAGGCGCAGGCCGAGGGCGTATTTGCCGTCTGCGTGCTGTGTGATGACGTCATAGTCGCGCATGGTGGTCAAAAGGCCGAACACTGTGCTCTTGGGCAGCCCTGCGCGCTCGCTGATGGCGGTGAGCGTCATCGCCTCGCCCGCGTCGCTGAGGAGCTGCAAAAGCTCCATCGCCTTCGCCACGGAGCGGATGGTGTTGCCGTCAGTCATAAATCGGCCCTCCCGGTCAAAAATCGTTGCTTGTATTCTAAAAAATACCGCGGAAAAAGTCAAGATTACGATAATATAAAAATGCAGTTCGATATTATCGGACGACTGTGTTGCGTAAGAGCGTGATATTTGCTAAAATATCATGCTGTACCATGGAAGAAAGAGGCGTTTCAGATGTTGGACGGCTTTGCAAGATCAATTACATACCTGCGCATCAGCATCACGGACCGCTGCAATTATCGCTGCCGCTACTGCATGCCGGACGGCGGCATTGAAAAGTGCGCGCACGAGGACATCTGTTCTTTGGAAGAGCTGCGCGACATGGCCGCCGCGGCGGTCAGGTGCGGCGTCAAAAAGATCCGCGTCACCGGTGGCGAGCCGCTTGTGCGCCGCGGTGCGGTGGACTTCTGCCGCATGTTATCAGAAATTCCCGGCGTTGAAGAGCTCTGCGTCACGACAAACGGCAGCCTGCTCAAGGAGTTTGCCCGGCCGCTGCGCGACGCGGGCGTCACGCACCTCAACATCAGCCTCGACACGCTGAACGAGGAGCGCTTTCGCGCCATCACGCGCCTTGGTACGCTGCAGGATACCTTGGACGGTATCGAGGCTGCGGAGCGCGCGGGCTTTGCAAAGATCAAGCTCAACTGCGTGCTGCTCGGCGGCGTCAACGATGACGAGATCGCCGATTTTGTGGACTTAACGCGCGAACACCCGTGGCAGGTGCGCTTCATCGAGCGCATGCCGATGGGCTGCGGAAAGGATTTTGGCACGTATCTTCCCTCGCAGGCGGTTCTGAACCGCTGTCCGGAGTTGGAGGCCGTTTCGCACGACGGCGTGGCCGCGTGCTATCGTCTGCCGGATGCAAAGGGGATCGTCGGCCTCATCGCGCCGATGAGTCATGCGTTCTGCGCAGAGTGCAGCCGCATCCGCATCACGGCGGACGGGAAATTAAAGCCGTGCCTGCATTCGGATGTGGAGATCACGCTGCGGGGCTTATCCGGCGAGGAGTTGGAGCAGGCCATCCGCCGCGGCATTCTGATGAAGCCGGAGCGCCACCACATGGACGAGACTGGCGTCACGGAGACGCACCGCGGCATGTTTGCGATCGGAGGCTGAGAATGGAACTGACGCATTTTAACGAACAGGGCCGCGCCCGCATGGTGGATGTGAGCGAAAAGGCGCAGACCTATCGCGTGGCGCGCGCCGCCGCGACGGTCCGCATGGCAAAAGCGACGATGGACAAGATCAAAGAGGGCTCCATCGGCAAGGGCGATGTGCTGGCGGTCGCGCAGGTCGCGGGCATCATGGCCGCGAAGAAAAACAGTGAACTGATTCCGATGTGCCACCCGCTGCTGCTCACGAAGGTGGACATCTCATTTGAAATCGAAGAAACCGCCCTGCACATCCGCAGCGAGGTCCGCTGCCACGGCGAAACGGGCGTTGAAATGGAAGCGCTGACAGCTGTCAGCGTCGCCGCGCTCACGGTGTACGATATGTGCAAGGCCGTGCAGCGCGATATGCGCATCGACGGCATCCACCTTCTCTATAAAGAGGGCGGCAAGAGCGGCGTTTATGAAGCGGAGGAATGAAGAAATGGCACAGGTGACCGCTGTGAACATCAGCGAAAAAAAGGGCGTGCGCAAGCACAAAGTGCCCTATATCGACGTAAAGTGTCATCACGGTATCGTGGGCGATGCCCACGCTGGCGACTGGCACCGCCAGATCAGCCTGCTGGCCGACGAGAGCGTGGACACGATGCGCGCTATCTGCCCGCTTGAGCTGGATGCGGGTATCTTTGCCGAAAACATCAATACCCGAGGCATCGAGCTCAAGACGCTCCCCGTCGGCACGCACCTGCGCGTGGGCGAGACGGAGCTTGAGGTCACGCAGATCGGCAAGCAGTGCCACAACGACTGCGAGATCAAGCGCACGACGGGCAAATGCGTGATGCCGACCGAAGGCATCTTTGCCATTGTGATCAAAGAGGGCCGCATTCAGGCCGGAGACGAGATCGAGGTGCTGAAGAAATGAGACTTATCAAAACCGAGGACGCGGTGGGCCATGTGCTCTGCCACGACATGACGCAGATCATCAAAGACCAGTATAAGGACGCGCGCTTCCGCAAGGGCCATGTCGTGACGGAGGAGGACATCCCCGTGCTGCTCAGCATGGGCAAGGAGCACCTCTACGTCTGGGAGATGACGCCCGGCATGGTGCACGAAAACGACGCGGCGGAGCGGCTTCTGGCCCTCTGCGGGCAGGAAAACATGATCCGCAGCGGCGTGAAAGAGGGCAAGATCGAGCTCAAGGCCGCCTGTGACGGCGTGTTTCTGGTCGATTCCGCGCGCCTTGTCGCCGTGAATAGCCAGGACGAGGTGATGATCGCCACGCGCAAGGGCGGCACCGCCGTGCGCGAGGGCGACAAGCTCGCGGGCATGCGCGTCATTCCGCTGATCATCGAGGAAGAAAAGCTCCAAAAGGCCGAGCAGGCCGCGGGCGATAAGCCGCTGCTGTCTCTCAAGCCCTATGTGCGCAAGACCGCCTGCATCGTCGCCACCGGCGGTGAGGTCAAAAAGGGCCTCATCAAGGATACGTTCACGCCGGTCGTCATCGACAAGCTCAAGACCTACGGCATCGAAACGCTCGAGGTCGTCTACTCCGGCGACGGGGTGGAGAATGTGCGCGACGCGGTGCTCGCGATGCGCGAAAAGAAGCCCGACATGATCCTCTGTACCGGCGGCATGAGCGTCGACCCCGACGACAACACGCCGGGCGGCATCAAGGCTGCGGGCGCGAATATCATCGCCTACGGCGCGCCGGTCTTGCCGGGGGCTATGTTCCTGCTCGGCTATTTTGACGACGGTATGCCCGTCATGGGCCTGCCCGGCTGCGTGATGTACGCGGGCGCGACGGTCTTTGACCTGATGCTGCCGAAGATCGCGGCGGACGTGCCCGTGACGCGCGCGGATATTGCGGCGCTCGGTGAGGGCGGGCTGTGCCTTGGGTGCAAGCCGTGCCACTATCCGATCTGCCCGTTTGGAAAATAAAACTTCAAAACGATGGCGGAGCCATCGTTTTGAGGGGGGTACAGCCTGCTGCGCGCACTCGATTGCGCTCGCACATTTGCAGGCTGAGAGGTGTTTTTTGCCACGCGCATGGAAATTGGCGAAGCGCCGCCAGCGGCGGATGAAGCGAGCCAGTTTCGAGGAAGCGGCACGATTGGCGCGCCCAACGGGCGCGGGAATCGTAATGCCGCGACGGTGACCGCGGCAAAAAACGGATCAAGATTATTTGCCGTCTGCGGACGGCTTGGGCAGCCGTTAGCGGCTTTGCCGCTTTACGGATGCCGCATCCCCCCTTGCGGGGAAAAGTTTGCGGCGCTTGTTTCGCGCCTCAGGGGCGCGGGGTTGGAGGTCAGGACTGGTGAATTTTTGAACCGAATGAGTCGGTGCTGTTTGACAACTTTAACGCTTCGCGCCTGCGGGCGCGAAATGTTGGGGTGCGTTATCTATTTAGAGGATAGCGAAATGATTTTGTCCAAGTTCCTCGCTGGGGATTGGAAATAAATTGCGTGCGGCGTGTTCTTGCCCGTTCCTGTATCGCCGCGCTTTTCAATGAATGCGCGAAAAAGAAAAAATTTGAAAGAAAGTATCCAAACATGAAAAAGCTTTTGTCTCTGCTCCTTGCGCTTGCGCTCGTGCTTGCCCTGACTGCCTGCGGCAGCAAGAACGACAGCGCGAACACTGACGGCGATGCCCAGAACGGTGAAAACACCGAGAGCATTGATCTCGTCGTCTTCGCCGCCGCCTCCATGACCGAAACTCTGACGGAGATCGCCGAGATGTACAAGGAAGTTGCCCCCAACGTCAACATCACCTACAACTTTGACTCCTCGGGCAAGCTCCTCACCCAGATCAGCGAGGGCGCTGACTGCGACCTGTTCATCTCCGCCGCCCCCAAGCAGATGAACGCCATGGACGGCAGCCTCATTGACGACAAGGACAAGAACCCCGACGGTCTTGACCTCATCGTGACCGACAGCCGCATCGACCTGCTCGAGAACAAGGTCACGCTCGCCGTTCCCGAGGGCAACCCCAAGGGCGTCGAGAGCTTCGACCAGCTCACTGAGCTCCTCAAGAGCGGCGACGTTATGCTCGCCATCGGCAACAGCGACGTGCCCGTCGGCCAGTACACCCAGAAGATCTTCGCCTACTATGGCCTTGACGAAGCGGCTCTCGCCGACTCTCTGACCTACGGCAACAACGTCAAGGAAGTTACCACTCAGGTGAGCGAGGCCAGCGCTGACTGCGGCATCATCTACGCCACCGACGCTTACTCCGCCGGCCTCACGGTCGTCGACAGCGCCACCGCCGAGATGTGCGGCCAGGTCATCTATCCCGCCGCCGTCCTGAAGGGCAAGAAGGAAGAAGCCGCCCAGGCCTTCCTCGACTACCTCCAGACCTCCGACGCCATGGCCGTGTTCGAGTCTGTCGGCTTCTCCCCCGCTAACTAAAATTGGCTGAGACTTCTTTATACCGCGAACTGATTTGATTCGATAAAACGGGCAGCAGCGACAGCGGAGATAGAAGCAGACCAAGTCGTTTAGAAAAAGCAGCATCACACTTTACTGAAAAGTGCGATATCCACGGCACCCTTGGGGTCAAGGGAAACCGGCGAAGCGCCGCCAGTGGCGGATGAAGCGAGCCGGCTTCGAGGAAGCGGCACGATTGGCGCGCCCAAAGAGGCGCGGGAATCGTAATGCCGCGACGGTGTAACAGCCCCTTGCGCTTCTTGGGGGATACAAAGGGGGCCATTCTTACGCTAAGAATGGTCCCCTTTGCAAATCTGCCGCCGCTGGCGGCAAAAGGCAGGTGCTCTATGGATTGGTACCCCTTATGGAACTCGCTGCGCATTGCGGCGCTCGTCCCATTGGGCTGCCGCCCAACGGGAGCCCTGATTTGAAAAGCACGGTCGGAAGTGAATTCCGTCCGCGCCAAGGTTTTGCCTGTCGGCAAAACGCTTGAACGCCGCATTTGCGGTAGCTGGAGATCGCCTGAATCTCCCGGACTCCAGAAAATCGGAGGTCACTTATGGATTGGTACCCCTTATGGAACTCGCTGCGCATTGCGGCGATCTCCACGGTCGTTATTTTCTTTGCCGGCATTTTTGCCGCCTATTATATCGCAAAGCTTCCGCGCCTGGTCAAAGGTGTGCTCGATGTGCTTCTGACGCTGCCGCTCGTGCTGCCGCCGACGGTCGTGGGATATCTGTTGCTGCGCGTGTTCGGCCCTAAGCGCGTCATCGGCGCGTGGGTGCTCGAAACGTTCGGCGTCAAGATGGTCATGACCTGGTGGTCGGCCATCTTTGCCACGGTGGTCGTCATCTTCCCGCTGATGTACCGCACGGTGCGCGGCGCGTTCGAGTCTTTTGACGAGACGCTGGCCTATTCTGGACAGACGCTGGGCCTGTCGAATACCTACATTTTCTGGCGCATCCGCATGCCGTACTGCCGTCAGGGCGTGCTGGCCGGCACAGTGCTGGCCTTTGCACGCGCGCTCGGCGAATACGGCGCGACGAGCATGATCGCGGGCTACACGCCCGGCAAGACCGCGACGATCTCCACCACGGTCTATCAGCTCTGGCAGACGAATAACGACGTGCTGGCGACGAAGTGGGTCTTGGTCAATATTGCGATTTCCGCCGTCGTGCTGCTGGCGGTCAATATGCTCGAGCGGCGTGACATTCTCACGGATGCGAGCAAGGCGAGGAGGGCGATAAGATGAGTTTGTCTGTCAATATTGAAAAAAAGCTTGGAGCGTTTCATCTGCGCTCACAGTTTGAAGCGCCGGACGAGACGATGGCGCTGCTCGGCGCCTCGGGCTGCGGCAAGAGCATGACGCTAAAGTGCATCGCGGGCATCGTGACGCCCGACCGCGGGCGCATCGTGCTCGGCGACCGCGTGCTGTTTGACAGCGAGAAGAAGATCAATCTGCCGCCGCAGCAGCGCAAGGTCGGGTATCTTTTCCAGCAGTACGCGCTGTTCCCGAACATGAGCGTGGAGCAGAATATCCTCTGCGGCATCCGCAGCGGCGACAAGGCGGAAAAGCGCCGCGTGCTGGCGGAGAAGATTCGTATGTTCCGCCTTGAGGGGCTTGAGAAAAAGCATCCCGCGCAGCTTTCTGGCGGCCAGCAGCAGCGCGTGGCGCTCGCGCGCATTTTGTGCTCTGAGCCGGAGGCGATTCTGCTCGACGAGCCGTTCTCCGCGCTGGACAGCTACTTAAAGTGGAATCTTGAGATCGAGCTTGCCGACCTGCTCGCGACGTTCAACGGCCCCATCCTCTGGGTCAGCCACGACCGCGATGAGTGTTACCGCAACTGCCGCAGCGTCTGCGTGATGGAAGACGGCCGGACCGGCGAGGTCACGCCGATGGACGAGATGATCCGCCATCCGGGCAGCGTCAGCGCGGCGCGCCTCGCGGGCTGCAAGAACTTCTTCGCCGCCGAGGCGAGAGACGGCAAAGTCTACCTGCCCGAGTGGAACGTGGCGCTGCCGCTTGCTGGCATGGAAAATACCTTTACGACGATTGGCATTCCAGACAATGCCGTCACCATGAGCGAGAACGGCGCCATGAGCTGCACCGTCTGCCGCATGATTCTCGGCGTGGAGGAGAACATTCTCCTGCTGCGTCCGGAGGGCAGCGCCGAAGGCGCGCCGATGCTGCGCATCGCCGTCGGACACGAAAGTGATCTGCAAGCGGGGGCAGCCGTCCGCGTTGCACTGGATCAGGAAAAATTATTGCTTCTGTAAAAGAAACAGGAGGCGAAACTCGCCTCCTGTTTCTTTTATCATTTTTGGAGATTGCGGATCCAAAATGAAACGAATTTAATTGTCTTGCGTGAACAGTGCCAGCGCGTCCTCCATCACGCCGCGCGATGCCCACGCCTTGTACTGACGGCGGCTGGTATTGCGGATATAGTCGGCAAGAAGATCGCCGAGCGCATCGGCAGAGGATGTGTCAACACGGCGGCCAATGAGTGCGCGCTCCAGCTCCGGCATGCGGACGGCTTTGGCACCAATCGCACCGATAGCGATGTTGGCCTGCTCCACAAGGCCCTGTGTGCGCCGTAAGACCATTGCGACGCCAAAGCGGGAGATCGACAGCTGCTCGCGCGATCCCAGCTTGTAATAGTGGCTTTCCGCCTCTTTGGGAAAGGCGGGGAGCGTAAAGCCGAGCAGAATATCGAGCGGACGGAGCACCGTTTTTTCAGCGCCGGTGATGAGCTCGCTCACAGGGAGATCAAAGACAGCACCCTCGCGCAGAATGTGCGCAGAGGCGTTCAATGCGATGAGCGGTGCGGCCAGATCTGCGGCGGGAGAAGCGTTGGCAATATTACCGCCGATGGTCGCGCGGTTGCGGATCTGCGTGGAGCCGACGGAGGCAGCCGCCTCTGCGATCACGCGAAAAGCGCCGCGCAGCAGGTCGGACTGCTCAAGCGCCGCCATTGTGCAGCAGGCACCGATGTGCAGCTGTCCCTGATCGTCGATCGCGATACGCTTTAAATCGGGGATACCGCCGATCCAAAGCAAAGCTGGAAGATCCTCGGCCTTGCGGCGATGGGCGATGATCCAGTCGGTCCCGCCGGATAGGATCTGCGTCTGCGCCGGGAGGGAGGCTTGGAGGGTGATGAACTCATCAAGGCTTCGCGGGTTATAGCTTTTCATACAGCCCCTCCTCAGCGACTCTGTTGATGGCGCGGATGATCTGCTGGTAGCCGGAGCAGCGGCAAAGGTTCCCGGCCAGCGCACGGCAGATCTCATCTCTGCTCGGGTGCGGGTTCTTCATTAAGAGCGCCTTGGCGGAGAGGATCATCCCGGGTGTGCAGAAGCCGCACTGGATCGCGATCTCGTCGATAAAGGCCTTTTGCAGTGCATCCAGTTCACCGCTGGCAGCAAGGCCTTCGATCGTCGTGATGTGACAGCCCTCGAGCTGGATCGCGAGGATCAGGCAGGCGTGCACCGCCTCGTTATCGAGAAGAACGGTGCAGGCACCGCATTCTCCCTCGGAGCAGCCCTCTTTCGTGCCGGTCAGAAGAAGATCCTCCCGCAGAATGTCCAGAAGTCGGCGGTCAGGGGCAGTTTCCAGTTGGATGGGCTTGTTGTTGACAAAAAAGTGGACCGTCATGAAAAGACCTCCTCCTGGTACGATTCGACCCAGCGGCAGATGGCATCCTGATTGAGCGGGATCGTATCAAGGTCTGCGTGCAGGGCTTCGTTCACCGCGCCGACGATCACCGCGGCGGGGGGGACGTGGCAGACTTCACCGATCGACTTGCAGCCGAAGGGCCCGTTCGTCCCGCCGTCTTCAATGAATTCGACCCGGACGGACGGCACTTGCGGGGCATTCAGAATGTGATACTTTCCGAGAGAATGGGTGGCGCAGCCGCGCTTGTCGATGGTCATCTGCTCGTTCAGCGCAGCGCCCGCGCCCATCTGAACGGCCCCCTGGATCTGTGCCCGGCAGATCTCGGGGTTGATGGCCCTGCCGATGTCGTGGACGGCGAGATAATCGAGGATCTTGACATTCCCGGTGTACACGTCGACCTCAACGTGGGCGAAGTGCGCGCCGGTCACGCCGGGGTTTGTGGTGTTTTTGAATTGATAGGAGGCGAACACCTCGCGCTGGAGCTGACGGTGGCAGTCCTGCACGATCTGGGCATAGCTCCAGCTGTTTTTTCCATCGGTGAGCGTACCATCCTTTACCGAAAGAGAAGCGGCGCTGACATCGTAGAGGTCACAGACCGCGTCCTTCAGTTTCTCGATGAGCCCCTGCGCGCAGAGCAGGGCGGTTTGTCCCAGAACGAAAGTCGTGCGGCTGGAAAAGCAACCGGGATCAAAGGGCGTCAATGCCGTGTCACCCTCGCCGAGGAAGATCTGCTCAGGCTGTAAGGACAGCGCCTCTGCGATCATCATGCGGAATGCCTCCACCGTGCCGCAGCCGTGGTCGTGGAGGGTCATGTTGACAAGGACGCCGCCGTCCTCGGCAACGCGCATTTCCGCAGAAGCAAAGTCGATGACGCGGGGATAGTATCCGTTTAGGTGTCCGCCGCAGGCGACGGCGCAGCCGCGGCGGTAACGGCCGCGGGGAGCGTTGAAGGCGGCGTCTTCTGCCCGCCGTTTGTCCCAATGGAACAGCGCGCGCCCTTTTTCGAGGCATTCCTGAATGCGGATGGGGCCGAGGGGTTCGTTGATGCGGATATCGATGTCGCCGGGATGGGCGACATTTTTGAGCCGCAGCTCCAGCGGGTCTATCCCAAGCCTGCGCGCGGCCATGTTGAGGTTGTGCTCGAAAAAGAGCGCGAGCTCGGGGCTGGTCCAGCCGCGAAATGCGCCGGAAACGGGCGTGTTGGTGATGACGGCGCGGCCGGTGTATTTCATGTGCGGATAGTGGTAGCAGCGGAAGAACTTATTCGCCATGGCTCCGCAGTAGTCCTTGGAGTTGCCGAGGTATGCCCCGGCGTCGAGTGTGTTGTCAGCCTGCATGCTCATCAGCTGGCCGTCAGGGGTGTAGAGCCCCTTGACCTGAATATCCATCGGCGCGCGGCAGATGGTGGAGGTGAAGACCTCCTCGCGGGAGAGCACGAGCTGCACCGGCCCTTTTCGATAGAGCGCGGCGGCCGC
>ULWW01067010.1_pt1 | contig 13568 bp, 11 predicted proteins | sample 1960741 | NCBI WGS metagenome assembly ULWW01 (sample SAMEA4835823, study PRJEB28245) | human gut metagenome | biome: gut microbiome; material: fecal sample | place: Denmark | collected 2008
GCGAGCGCGTCGGACGGCGCGAGCAGCGCTCGAGCGAGTGCCAGCCGGCGCTGCATGCCGCCGGAATAATCGCGTACCTTCTTTTTCCCCACGTCGCCAAGTCCCAGTTCTTCCAGGAGCGCCTGCGCCGCCGCGGCGTTGTAATTCGCACCGAGGACGAAGCGAAGATTTCCCTCTGCGTCCAGCCCTTCGAGCAGGCGGTTTTCCTGAAAGACCGCCGTCCACCGAAGCGCGTTTCCTTCGATCCTGCCGCGGTCAGGAACTTCCAGACCGAGCAGCACGCGCAGCAGCGTCGTCTTGCCAATGCCGGAGGGACCGAGCAGGCGCGTCACGCCGACGCGCGCGGTAAAGGAAATGTCGTCAAGCACGGCATTCTCGCCGTAGCGCTTGCAAAGGTGTTCGACTCGAAGCTCCATCATGCGCCCATCCTTTCTGCGATCTTGTCCACGAGGAGAAGAAACAGCTTTTCAAACGCCGCCGAGATCAGCACGATCGCCGCCGTCCAGGCGAAGAGGTCGGCAGTCTGGAAGTATATCTTCGCGTTGTAGAGTTTCTCACCGATCGAGCCGCTGGAGAGGGCGATGACCTCCGCCGCGGTGCCGGCCTTCCAGCAAAGGCCCAGCGCCGCACTGACGGCAGAGCGGAAGTAGGGAAGCACCTGCGGCAGATACACGCCCCGCAGTGTGCGCGAAAACGGCACGCGGAACACGCGCGCCATCTCCAGAAGAGAGGCGTCCGTGCGCCGGATGCCCTCAAGCACATTTAAGTACACGGGCGGGAAGACCATCAGCGCCGCGATGAACAGCGGCAGCGTTCGGCTGGAGAGCCAGATAAGCGCCAGAATGATGAACGACGCCACCGGCACGGTCTTGACTGCCGCCACGAGCGGTGCAAGCAGCTCTTCAACGCGCGAAAACCGCGCGGAAAGCGCCGCCAGCACAACTGCCAGCGCGCAGGAAAGCAAAAAGCCGCCCAAGATGTGCATGCTCGACGTGCCGATGGCGCGCCAGAATACCGCCGTGCCCGCAAGCGTCCAGAGTCGTGCGAGCGAGGATACGGGAGAGGGAAGCAGCAGCGCGCCGTGCGGGTACGCTGCGTGCAGTGCCATCGCGGCAAGCTGCCAGACGATCAGCCAGAAAACGATCGCCCAGACGCGGATCGGCTGTCTTTCCTTGCGCATTGCGTTCTCTCCCTCCTTAGAAAAATGGCGGCGGGACAGCGCCCGCCGCCGCAAAGAATTTATGCGAAATAGAAGCTGTTATCCGGCATCTCGCCGCCGACAGCGACGGGAGACGCATTGTAGAGCACCTCTAAATAACCGGGCAGCGCCTCAAGAAGGTCTGCCCCCGTCAGACATACGATGTTGCAGTAGGGCAGTGCCTTTTCCGCGACGGTGGCGTCCACGATGCCGTATTCGCCGATGAGCGCGGCGGCATCCGCGGTGTTGGCATTGACGTAGTCAACGCTTGCGGCGTATTCCTTCAGGAATTCGTTCACGGCCGCAGGATTTGCCTCCACGACCTCGCGGCGGGCGACGATGACGCCGGTGATGAGGCTCGAACCGTTATCAAGCGCATCCCACTCCTTCGTCAAATCGAGCGCCATGCGCAGGCCCTCGATCTTACTCTGCGCCACGGTGACGAAGGGCTGGGGCAGGAGCGCAACGCTCGCCTGACCGCTCGCCAGCGCCGCGACACACTCGCTGTGCTCGCTCTTCCAATCGATCGTCACATCGTTATCGGGATCGATGCCGTTTTCCGTGAGAAGATAGCGCAGGGCGTATTCCGGCGTAGAGCCCTTGCCCGCCGCCACGATGGTCTTGCCCTTCAAGTCGGCCATGGAGTGCACGCTCTCGCCGTTTTCCACGATGTAGAGAACGCCGAGCGTGTTGACCGCCAGCACCTCGATCTCGCCCTCCGTCTTATTGTAGAGCACGGCGGCGAGGTTCGCGGGCACGCAGGCCATGTCGAGCTCGCCCTTGAGGAGCGCGGGCGTCACTTCATCCGCAGAACCGGCAAGGGTAAAGGTATATTCATTGCCAGTAGTTTCGCCGCTTTCGCTGTCCTTCATCAGCTTCACAAGGCCCATGGCCGTAGGGCCCTTGAGCGCGGCGATGGAGTAGCTCGCAGGGGCGAACTCCTCCTGCTCGGTCTGCTGGTCGTTCTGCGCGTCGTTCGGCGTTTCATCCGCCTTCTGCCCGCAGGCGGCGAGCGAGAAGACGAGCGCAAGCGTCAGGCACAGGGCCAAGAGATGTTTGAGGTTCTTTTTCATTGGTTTTCTTCCTTTCCGATGCTGCCCTCGGGCGCGTAGACCGTCTTGGCGGTGATGCCGTCCAGACGGCCGATCTTGCCCGACAGGGCGGAGATGACGTTGCCCGGCGCGTCAAGCGCCACACTGATGATGTTCACGCCCTTTTCGCGGTACGGCACGCCCATGCGCCCGATGATATACTGACCGTACTGGTGCAGCATCTCGTTGAGCGGCTGGACGGAGCTTCCCTCGCGGACGATGATAGCCAGCACGGCGACTCTCGTTTCCATAAACGCATTCTCCTTTGTCAAAATAAAAATCATCCCTTCCGCCGTTCAGCAGAAGGGATGGAAACAGCAAATGACGACGCAGCAGGGCTGTGCCTTTGTTTTCCCTCTTCTTGTGGCTCGGAACGCATCCTCGCTGTCAGAACGGTAGAATGAATCTGGTTCGCCGCCGGTCAGAGTAGTCTTCCCGAAAGGCAAAGCGATGATACCACACTTTCGCCGCAGCGTCAAGATGGAGGGACAATGGTATCGGATAAGCTGGAAAAAAGGCCAAAAGAAAACGTCCATGAACAGTGCAAGGCATATAAATTCCATTGACTTTTTCGGCGTTATCTTATACGATATGATAAACGTAGAAGTTTTATACGCAGGGCTGGATCCCGGCCCCGGGAAGTCAGCTCTGTGATCTCACAGGGCTGATTTTTGCTATTTGGGGAGAAATGAGAGGGAAGCGCATGCCATATTACGCACACATCCGGCAGGATGAAAACGGCCAGACCATCTATCAGACCGTCGCGGAGCACCTGACAGGTACAGCCGCGCTGTGCCGAGAGTTTGCCGCCGACTTCGGCGCAGAGGCGGACGGAGATCTGATGGGGCTCGCGCACGATCTCGGCAAATGCACTGACGCATTCCAGAAGCGCCTGCTTGAAGGTGGTCCCGTTGTCGACCACACCATGGCGGGGATGCTCACCTGTATAAGGATGAAGCGGCCCAGCGCCGCCGCGTGCGCCGCCGGTCACCACGGCGGACTTTTGGATGTCGGAAATCTGAGGACCGACCGCGCGGGCGAGGCCACGCTCTCCGGTCGGTTCAAAAAGGGCGTGGAGGGACACTATCTTGAGCGCTGCGGCGAGAGCGGCGTGACACTGCCAACTCTTCCGCCTGAGACGCCGGAACGGGATCCATTGAAAGCGTCGTTTCGGACAAGGATGCTCTATTCCTGTCTGGTGGACGCGGATTTTCTCGATACAGAGCGGTTCATGGACGGCGAACGCGGGCGCGGCGGATATGACGATCTTCCGATGCTGCTAAGGCGGCTGAAAGAATACATCGCGCCGTGGCAAAATCCCAAAACAGCGCTCAACAAGCTGCGCTGCAAAATTCTAAACAGCTGTCTGGATACAGGCAGTAAACCAAAAGGCATTTACACTCTCACCGTGCCGACCGGCGGCGGAAAGACGGTCGCGTCGCTCGCCTTTGCGCTGCGGCACGCAGTGGCGCACGGGATGAAGCGGGTGATCTACGTCGTGCCGTACACGTCGATCATCGAGCAGAATGCCGAAGTATTTCGCGAGATCCTCGGCGACGGCAATGTGCTCGAGCATCACTCAGGTGTGCAGTTCGAGCTTTCCGACGGCGCGTCGCCCGAGGAGGTGCGCCGCGCGCTGGCGGCGGAAAACTGGGACATGCCGGTCATCGTCACAACGGCGGTGCAGTTTTTTGAGTCCATTTACGCAAACCGTTCGTCAAAATGCCGCAAGCTCCATAATCTTGCCGACAGCGTCATCATTTTTGACGAGGCGCAAATGCTGCCGCTTTGCCATCTGCGGCCCTGCGTGGCGGCGATGGCATCGCTTGCCGAGCAATTCCGTTCAACGCTTGTGCTGTGCACAGCCACGCAGCCGTCGCTCGGTGACCTGCTGCACACCTATGCGCCAAGCTGCCCTGTCACAGAACTGTGCCCGCAGACGGCGGAGGAATACGACAGCTTCCGCCGCATGACGTTTCGGCAGGAGGGCATCTTGGAGGACGACGCGCTTGCGGAAAGGCTCAGCAAGCACCGGCAGGTGCTTTGCATCGTGAACAGCCGCAAGGCGGCGCAGAGCATCTTTGCGCGCTTGCCGCAGGAGGCGAGCTTTCACCTCTCGACGCTGATGGTGCCCGCACAGCGGCAGACGCTTCTCGATGAGATCCGGCGGCGCCTAAAGGCGGGGGAACCGTGCCGCGTGGTGTCGACCTCGCTGATCGAGGCGGGCGTGGACGTGGACTTTCCCGCGGTGTACCGCGAGCTGGCTGGGCTGGATTCCGTCTTGCAGGCGGCGGGGCGCTGCAACCGCGAGGGGAAACGAGCACCGGAGGAAAGCATCGTCACCGTCTTCGAGCGGGCAGAACTGCCGCCAATGTTGTTCCGCACAGCAATCGGCGCTACGCGCGAAGCATTGATGAACATCTGCGATATCGGCGCGCGGGAGACGATGCAGAACTATTTCGACGCGCTGCGCAGCTTGAGCGGAGAAACACTCGACAAGTCGGGTGTTATCAAGGCGTTTGAAAAGGGCATCAACGGCTGCGAACTGCCGTTTCGCACCGTGGCGGAGAATTTTCATCTGATCGATCAGAACACGCGCACGGTCTATGTCCCGTTTGGCGGCGGTGCGGCGCTCATCGAACGGCTGAAAGCGGGCGAGTGCTCCAAAGAGCTCTACCGCAAGCTGGGGCGCTACGCAGTCTCGGTCTACGAACCGCATTTTCAAAAGCTCTATGCCGCGGGCGCGCTGCTGACGGCGCGAGAGGTCCCTGCGCTGGATGAAGACAGTGCGATCTTAAACGATATGAGTCTGTACAGCGAAACGACCGGCCTGACGCTGGAACCGGAGATGGGAAAAGCGGAGTTCATCTGAAATGGTATAAGGATCGGTCCGCTTGTTTTTTCACGGCAACATCATTCTAATTTTGAAATAAGAAAATGACGAAAGGAGCGGTTCCATGGCAATTCAAGTAGAAGTCTGGGGCGATTACGCATGCTTCACCAGACCTGAAATGAAAACGGAACGCGTCAGCTATGACGTGATGACGCCCTCAGCGGCGCGTGGGCTGTTGGAAAGCATCTACTGGCACCCAGGGCTCCGTTGGGTGATCGACCGCATCCATGTGTGCGCACCCATCCGCTTCACCAACATCCGCCGCAACGAGGTCAAGGATGTCATCAGCGCCCGCAGGGCGAAGACCGTGATGGAAAAAAGGCAGGGGGAACTGTACCTCGCCGCGTCGGAGAGCATTCAGCAGCGCGCGGCCATGGTGCTGCGGGATGTGCACTATGTCATCGACGCACACTTCGACATGACAGACGCCGCTGCGCCCGGCGACAATCCCGGCAAGTTTCAGGACATTATCAAGCGACGGCTGGAAAAGGGGCAGTGTTACAGCATGCCGTATTTCGGCACGCGGGAATTTCCCGCGCAGTTCCGGCGCTGCACGGAATTGCCGCCGTGCCCCGACGAGCTCAAAGGCACGCGCGACCTCGGCTGGATGCTGTGGGATCTCGACTACAGCGATCCAGCGGACATCACACCAAAGTTTTTCCGCGCGAGCCTTATCGATGGTGTGATGACCGTTCCGCCGCCGAACAGCGGGGAGGTGAGAGGATGATCCTGCAAGCGCTGACACGGTACTATGAAGACCTCCTCTCGCGCGGCGAGATCGCCGCGCCCGGCTGGGCCCCTGCCAAAATCAGCTTCGCACTCTGTTTGAATGAAAACGGAGAGCTGACGCAGATCGTTCCAACGATGGATGAGGTGTCAAAAGGCAAGAAAACCGTTTTTCAGCCACAGTTGATAACGCTGCCGGCGGCGGTGAAGCGAACGGTCAGCATTGCTGCAAACTTTCTGTGGGACAACTCCGCTTATTTGCTCGGCATCGACCAGAAAGGTGACCCCGAGCGCAGTCTCAAGTGCTTTGCCGCAGCGGCAAAGCTGCACCATGCGGTGCTGGATAGCGTCGATTCGCCCAATGCCCGCGCAATACTGGCTTTCTTCGACACTTGGAAACCGGAGCACGCGGCAGAGCATCCGGCGCTTATCAGGCAGCTCGATGATGTGACTGCGGGCGGTAACCTCGTCTTTCGCGTGGATGGCCGCAAGGTCGAAAAGGATACTGCCATCTGTGAGGCATGGCAGCGATATCGGGATGGCGGCGAGAGCGGCGTCAAGATGCAGTGTCTCGTGACCGGAAAAGAGGATGAGATCGCCGCTGTGCACCCGTCGGTCAAGGGCGTGCGGGACGCGCAGTCCAGCGGCGCGGCGCTGGTGTCGTTCAACGCGCCGGCGTTCTGCTCCTACGGGCGCGAGCAGAACTACAATGCCCCAGTCGGAAAATACGCGGCCTTTGCTTACACCGCTGCGCTGAACCATCTGCTTGCGGACAGCGACCACGTCCAGCACATCGGCGATACGACAGTCGTCTGCTGGGCAGAGGGCGCAGAGGACATTTATCAGTCCTTCGGCATGGCGGCACTGTTCGGCGGCGAAGTGCCCGGTCTGTCGGACAACGACCTGCGCGCGGCGCTCAAACGTCTGGCGAATGGGCTGCCGTGCGACGACCTCGGCGTCGACCCGAACCGGCCGTTTTACATTCTCGGCCTCGCGCCCAACGCGGCGCGCCTTTCCGTCCGATTCTTTCTGCGCGACAGCTTCGGAAAGCTGATGGAGAATGTGAACGCGCACTATGAGCGCATGGAGATCGTGCGCCCCGCCTATGAAAAATTTAACTACCTGCCATTGTGGTCGCTGCTGAGGGAAACGGTGAACCTAAATTCCCGTGATAAAGCGCCTTCGTCCGCGATGGCCGGCGCGACGGCGCGCGCCATATTTTCCGGTGCGCGTTATCCCGCATCGCTGCTTGAAGCGGTAATGCTCCGCATCCGCGCAGAGCGGGACATCACTTGGGGCAAGGCCGCCATCATCAAGGCATATTATCTCAAAAATCCGCATGAGGACTGTCCAAAGGAGGTTTTGACCGTGAGTCTCAATGAAGCGAGCACCAACCCCGCCTATACGCTTGGACGGCTGTTCTCCGTCTACGAGGCGGTACAGCAGGCCGCGAACCCTGGCATCAACGCAACGATCAAGGATAAATATTTCAACTCTGCCGCGGCGATGCCCGCAAGCATTTTTCCGGTGCTGAACAATCTTTGTCAAAAGCATCTGCGCAAGCTTGACGCAAGACAGCGCGTCTATTATGACAAGCAGATCATGAAGCTCAAAGGCGTGCTCAATGAAAACTATCCCGCGCGCATGACGCTCGCTCAGCAGGGCTCGTTCGACCTTGGCTACTATCATCAGACGCAGAAGCGCTATACGAAAAAGGAGGAGAAAGAAAATGTCTGATCACATCAAGAACCGTTATGAATTTGTGGTGCTGTTCGACGTGGAAAACGGCAATCCGAACGGTGATCCCGATGCGGGCAATATGCCGCGCGTCGACCCCGAGACCGGCTATGGCCTTGTGACGGACGTTTGCCTCAAGCGCAAGATCCGCAATTATGTTGAAATGGCAAAAGAGGGCGAAAAAGGCTACCGCATCTACATCAAAGACGGCGTACCGCTGAACTCGAGCGATAAAGAGGCCTGTGCCTACGTCGGCGCAGACCCCGATAAGCTGAAGGAAGCCAAGAAAAAGGACGAGCATCTGGATGAAAAAATTCGCGACTTCATGTGTTCCAATTTCTACGATATCCGCACGTTCGGCGCGGTGATGACGACCTTTACCAAGGGTGCGCTCAACTGCGGTCAGGTGCGCGGGCCGGTGCAGCTCGGCTTTGCCCGAAGCATCGACCCCATTCTGCCGCAGGAGGTGACCATCACGCGCGTCGCCATCACGACCGAGGCGGACGCGGAAAAGAAGAACACCGAAATGGGCCGCAAATACATCGTGCCTTACGGCCTCTACCGCGCGGAGGGCTATGTGTCGGCGAATCTCGCGCGCAAGACGACCGGCTTTTCGGAAGAGGACCTCGAACTCCTGTGGACGGCTATTTTGAACATGTTTGAAAACGACCATTCCGCCGCGCGCGGCAAGATGGCCGTGCGCGAGCTCATCGTCTTCAAGCACAACTGCGAGCTCGGCTGCGCTCCGGCGCACAAGCTCTTTGACCTTGTCAAGGTCGAACACAAGGACGATGTGACCGCGCCGAGAAGCTACGGCGACTACACTGTCAGCGTGAATGAAACGCACCTTCCCTCCGGCGTGACTTGCACGCGGATGGGGTGATCTATCAGGATGAGGACTTCCTCCAGCTTTCCGGCTTACAGCATTTCAAATTCTGCCGCCGCCAGTGGGCACTCATCCATGTAGAAAAGCAATGGGCAGAGAATTACCGCACAACGGACGGTGCGATCATACACGAAAACGCGCACGACGGCTCGTTCACCGAAAGCAGGGGAGACCTCGTCATCACGCGTGACATGCGCGTCTTTTCCCGCACGCTCGGCGTATCAGGCGCGTGCGACGTGCTGGAATTCTACCGCGGTGAAACGGGCATTCCGCTCAAGGGTCGTGATGGGCTGTGGCAGCCCTATCCCGTGGAGTATAAGCGCGGAAAGCCGAAAGAGGGCACGGAAGACACGCTCCAGCTCTGTGGACAGGCGATGTGCCTTGAAGAAATGCTCTGCTGCGAGATCCCGCGCGGTGCGCTCTATTACGGCGAGCCGCGGCGGCGCACGGAAGTCGACTTCACCCCCGCGCTGCGGCAGGAGGTGCGTGCCCTCCTTGAAGAGATGCACGCGCTCTACGCGCGCGGCAGCACGCCGAAGGTAAAGCCGACAAAGGGCTGCAACGCCTGCTCGCTGAAAGGATTGTGTCTGCCAAAGCTGATGAGAAGCAAGTCCGTTTCCGCGTATCTGCGCGGCGCAATGGAGGGAGAGCAATGAGACAGCTTTTGAACACGCTTTTTGTCACATCGGAGGACATTTACCTCTCGCTGGACGGGGAAAACATTGTGGCGAACCGCGGCGGGGAAGCGGTCGCCCGCTATCCGCTGCACACGCTGCAAAGCATCGTCTCATTTTCCTACGCGGGCGCGTCGCCCGCCCTGATGGGCGCATGCGCGCAGCGGGAGATTGGACTTGCGTTCTGCTCGCCGCGCGGGAAATTTCTCGCCCGTGTAGCAGGTCAGGCGCAGGGGAACGTCTTGCTGCGGCGGATGCAGTACCGCGTGGCGGACGACCCGTCGCAGAGCTGTCGCGTCGCCGGAATGATGATCTTCGGCAAGGTCTACAACGCAAAATGGAGCGTGGAGCGCACGCGCCGCGACCACGCCATGCGCATTGACGAATCGCGCTTTTCAGCCGTGTCCGACCAGTTACAGGGGCTTCTGCCGCAGATCGCAGCGGAGACGTCGCTCGACAGTCTGCGCGGCCTCGAGGGCATCGGTGCCGCGGCATATTTCAGCGTGCTGGACGACATGATCTTGCAGGGAAAAGAGACGTTTTTCTTCCGCGAGCGCAGCCGACGTCCGCCGCTCGATGCGTTCAACGCGCTGCTGTCGTTTGCTTACAGTCTGCTCGCGCACGACTGCGCCTCGGCGCTTGAAAGCGTAGGGCTGGACGCCTACGTCGGATATCTCCACCGCGACCGGCCAGGGCGGGAGTCGCTGGCGCTCGATTTGATGGAGGAGCTGCGCCCGTGCTTTGCCGACCGCTTTGTGCTCACGCTCATCAACAACCGTGTGCTCAAAGCGATCGATTTTGACTTCCGCGAGAGCGGCGCGGTGCTGCTGACGGACACAGGGCGCAGGACGTTCCTGCAGAAGTGGCAGGAGCGAAAAAAGGAGACCATCACGCATCCGTTTCTCGAGGAAAAGATACCGTGGGGTCTGGTACCGTATGTACAAAGCCTGCTGCTCGCGCGGTACCTGCGCGGCGACTTGGACGACTATCCGCCGTTTTATGGAAGTGAGGCGCCAATGCTGGTTCTGATCACCTACGATGTGAACACGAGCGACGCCGCCGGACGCGGGCGGCTGCGCAGAATCGCAAAGGAATGTGTCAATTACGGTCAGCGCGTGCAGAATTCGGTGTTCGAATGCCTGCTGGACACGGCGCAGTGCCGGAAGCTGCAAAATGAACTCTGTAAGATCATTGACCCAGAAAAGGACAGCCTTCGGTTTTACTACTTGGGCAAGAAGTACGAGAATAAAATCGAACACTTCGGCTGCAAGCAGACGTATCTGCCCGAGGAACCGATGATCTTATAGTGCGAAGCACAAGCGCGCAGAGATCACTTGGGCGGTTCGCACCCAAAATCCTCATGGTTTTCCTGCATCAAAAAGGAGCAGAATGCCCTGACAGGCGGCATTCTGTGCAAAAGCATCTGAAATTTGTCTGTTATCGCAAAAATGTGCATAGTGATTTGTACACTTTTGCTGTCGCGCCCCGCAAGGAGCGCGTGGGTTGAAATACTGATGCTGGCGATGACGGCGGGCGGGGCGTTTTGTCGCGCCCCGCAAGGAGCGCGTGGGTTGAAATTTGTTGCGCCCCGTGATGGCAGCGGCGTTGATGGCGTCGCGCCCCGCAAGGAGCGCGTGGGTTGAAATCCGTTTATCGGGACAGCATCGAATCAGAGGCCCTGTCGCGCCCCGCAAGGAGCGCGTGGGTTGAAATTTTTACCCAGAAATAAAGCGGGATTTCGTTCTCGTCGCGCCCCGCAAGGAGCGCGTGGGTTGAAATTCAATGCTTGGCATGGTAAAGTTGTCCACCGCCGGTCGCGCCCCGCAAGGAGCGCGTGGGTTGAAATCAGTCGCCGCCCCACGAAAAGCCGACCTGCTTGGTCGCGCCCCGCAAGGAGCGCGTGGGTTGAAATGTAAGAGCATTAAGTTAGGCCCGTTGAGAATCAGTCGCGCCCCGCAAGGAGCGCGTGGGTTGAAATATTTACGCAGAATAAATTAAAACGGTGTCCGAAGTCGCGCCCCGCAAGGAGCGCGTGGGTTGAAATATCCGCAAAAAGGTGCTGGAGACGAGCCGCCTGGAGGTCGCGCCCCGCAAGGAGCGCGTGGGTTAAAATATCCGCCCAGTGCTCATCATTGTCCGCGCCATTCGGTCGCGCCCCGCAAGGAGCGCGTGGGTTGAAATACTTTGATAAATTCTGCCATGTTGGCCTCCTTGTCGCGCCCCGCAAGGAGCGCGTGGGTTGAAATCCTCCTTCGGCTCGCTGCACACGCCGGAGAGCATAGTCGCGCCCCGCAAGGAGCGCGTGGGTTGAAATGTCGTTTGCACTATCGTCAAAGCCGTCGACAACGGGTCGCGCCCCGCAAGGAGCGCGTGGGTTGAAATGACGTGCCACCGTCGGGGTGTTCTTTTTTTGCGCCGGTCGCGCCCCGCAAGGAGCGCGTGGGTTGAAATATAAAATTTTTATGGACACCTGTCACGGACGGAGGTCGCGCCCCGCAAGGAGCGCGTGGGTTGAAATTTATAGGTATGATGATAATCTTTTTGACCTGAATTGTCGCGCCCCGCAAGGAGCGCGTGGGTTGAAATTTACTCCCCGTGGTCAGAGGATGGAGAGTTTGAAGTCGCGCCCCGCAAGGAGCGCGTGGGTTGAAATGTCCTTGTCTGTCTTCTGCTTTCGCTTGTTGGCTGTCGCGCCCCGCAAGGAGCGCGTGGGTTGAAATTTGTTTTTGATGATGACGTTTGGCCTTGTTTTGGTCGCGCCCCGCAAGGAGCGCGTGGGTTGAAATCAAGATGGGCTTTGGAACCTCTGCGCCGGTAGAGGTCGCGCCCCGCAAGGAGCGCGTGGGTTGAAATAACAGTCTGGTACTGGTGCTGGTGCTGATACTCCGCGTCGCGCCCCGCAAGGAGCGCGTGGGTTGAAATTTAAATAGCTACCTAAATTATTTAATAAATATACGTGTCGCGCCCCGCAAGGAGCGCGTGGGTTGAAATGCTTTTCAAGGTCGCGAACTTCGATACCGATAAAGGTCGCGCCCCGCAAGGAGCGCGTGGGTTGAAATCTCGAAGAGGGCGAAGACGGCGAGCTGCGCTGGAGTCGCGCCCCGTAAGGGGCGCGTGGGTTGAAATGCAGATATCTATGTTTCCAATCGCGCCACGCGCCGTCGCGCCCCGCAAGGGGCGCGTGGGTTGAAATTCGAAGGTCAGTACCTTGCTCTCACCACCGGAGGTCGCGCCCCGCAAGGGGCGCGTGGATTGAAATAAGGTGCTGGGCTATTACGGCACGAAGGCTGCGCTCGTCGCGCCCCGCAAGGGGCGCGTGGATTGAAATGCCGGAATCAGCCCGCGAATGTAAGGATGCGCCGTCGCGCCCCGCAAGGGGCGCGGGGATTGAAACGCTCCCGGGTTTTCGTTACCGTATCCCTCCACAAAAAGGAAGTCTCTGCCGGTCGGCAGAGACTTCCTTTTCATTTTCTATCTTTACTTGTCGAAGCTCGGGTTTACGTAGTAGACATTTTTCTCGTCCAGGCGGTCCTTGGCGAGGCGCAGGCCTTCGCCGAAGCGCTGGAAGTGCACGATCTCGCGCGCACGCAGGAATTTGATGACATCACTCACGTCCGGATCGTCGGAAAGGCGCAGGATATTGTCGTACGTCACGCGCGCTTTCTGCTCCGCCGCCAGGTCCTCCGTCAGGTCCGCGATGGTGTCGCCCGTGACCTGCATGGTGCTCGCCGACCACGGGTAGCCCGAGGCGAACTGCGGGAAAACGCCTGTCGTGTGGTCGACAAAATAGGCCTCGAATCCAGCCTCCTTGATCTGTTCCTCCGTGAGATTTCGCGTGAGCTGGTGGACGATCGTGCCGACCATCTCCAAATGCCCCAGCTCCTCTGTGCCGATATCGGTCAGCAGGCCCTTGAGCTCGGGGTAGGGCATGGAGTAGCGCTGGGAGAGGTAGCGCAGCGACGCGCCGAGCTCGCCGTCCGGGCCTCCATATATCAATTAACCATAAAATGAGCATGACTAAAGGACGAGGCGGTAGTGGATGGTGAGGGTGTTGGCGGCTTTGTTCCAGGTGATATTGTCGGCGACGCTGCGGACGGCGGCGTTCTTTTCGGCAACGGTGGTGTCGGGGGATTCCAGCGTTTTGACGACGGCGCGAAGAGCGGAGCGCAGCAGCTTCGGATCGGCGGCGGCTGCATTCTCTTTCTGCATGGCGGCGATCTGCGCGTCGAGATCGGCGATGCGCTGCTGCACGGCGGCCTTGCTCGCCTTATACTCTTCGACGGTATCGGCGCCGGTGAGGTAAGCGTCGCGCAGGCGGTCGAGCATGCGAACGGAGGAATCGCGCGCGGCCTCGACGGCGGAT
>ULWW01059387.1_pt1 | contig 13249 bp, 21 predicted proteins | sample 1960741 | NCBI WGS metagenome assembly ULWW01 (sample SAMEA4835823, study PRJEB28245) | human gut metagenome | biome: gut microbiome; material: fecal sample | place: Denmark | collected 2008
TCATCAGCAGTGACCAGTCTGCTGTCATTGTTTGAGAGATATGTAAATTCAAAGGATAATCAAACACTTGACTCTAGGAATTAATTCTAGTAGAAGTTTGAGAGATATGTAAATTCAAAGGATAATCAAACCATTGACAAACCAACGCATATGCGTTATAAGTTTGAGAGATATGTAAATTCAAAGGATAATCAAACCAAGTTCCATGGCCCGCTGGGTCGGCATATGTTTGAGAGATATGTAAATTCAAAGGATAATCAAACCTCTGGGCATTCGTTCGCCCTGCTCGTCCAGTTTGAGAGATATGTAAATTCAAAGGATAATCAAACATTGAGATATTTACAGATGGTGTCCAGCTGTTTGAGAGATATGTAAATTCAAAGGATAATCAAACGAGGACCTCAGGAAGGCAAGGGAATATATCGTTTGAGAGATATGTAAATTCAAAGGATAATCAAACGCTATGCAAGCCTAAAGAGAAAGGAGAGTAGTTTGAGAGATATGTAAATTCAAAGGATAATCAAACTCGAACATCGTAGAGGTCTGCAACAAGCGCGTTTGAGAGATATGTAAATTCAAAGGATAATCAAACGACACGTCTTCCATTTTTCCATGGCCCGGTGTTTGAGAGATATGTAAATTCAAAGGATAATCAAACTGCACTGCTTGCAGATGTCGGGTATAAGGTGTTTGAGAGATATGTAAATTCAAAGGATAATCAAACATGACTTTGATTCCAGAGGTGGCAGCTATTGTTTGAGAGATATGTAAATTCAAAGGATAATCAAACATTCCTGGTATTCATCTGGGTGGCTCCGGAGTTTGAGAGATATGTAAATTCAAAGGATAATCAAACTGAGCCATAGCTACTGTGCCGTCATCTCTGTTTGAGAGATATGTAAATTCAAAGGATAATCAAACCGGGTCAAAGAATCTATCGCGGAAATGGGGTTTGAGAGATATGTAAATTCAAAGGATAATCAAACGCCTGCCGGTCACGATTGATGAGTTTGTTGTTTGAGAGATATGTAAATTCAAAGGATAATCAAACAGTTGAGCTCCTGTTCATACAGGCTGATGTGTTTGAGAGATATGTAAATTCAAAGGATAATCAAACGGACTATCTGACGAAGGCGCTGATTGGCTAGTTTGAGAGATATGTAAATTCAAAGGATAATCAAACTTCTCTGCTTGTTACTAATGCTCCTTGCAGTTTGAGAGATATGTAAATTCAAAGGATAATCAAACATAGGAGGGCATTCGATGAGCCTTGAATGCGTTTGAGAGATATGTAAATTCAAAGGATAATCAAACGATGAGAGATGCTGCTGCTTGCTGGTTTCCGTTTGAGAGATATGTAAATTCAAAGGATAATCAAACCGGCTATTTGCTGATTCGTAAGGCCCCGTTGTTTGAGAGATATGTAAATTCAAAGGATAATCAAACCAATCTGGCCACGAACAAGCCGCCGACGGTGTTTGAGAGATATGTAAATTCAAAGGATAATCAAACTTCCTGCTGTGTAAGTTTTGATAATGCTCGTTTGAGAGATATGTAAATTCAAAGGATAATCAAACTGATAATAATCTCCGGTGTAGTTTTTGCCGTTTGAGAGATATGTAAATTCAAAGGATAATCAAACTGTCATACTCAGGGTGCTGTTGTTGAATAGTTTGAGAGATATGTAAATTCAAAGGATAATCAAACGTCGGCGTCATCCACGGTTTTGCCCTCCCGTTTGAGAGATATGTAAATTCAAAGGATAATCAAACCGCTGTCGCTGACTCCGTTCTGGCGTCTGAGTTTGAGAGATATGTAAATTCAAAGGATAATCAAACACTTGCCACGCAAGTTCCAGACTTCAACATGTTTGAGAGATATGTAAATTCAAAGGATAATCAAACAAACATCGGACACAGAGCGCTTGGCCGCGTGTTTGAGAGATATGTAAATTCAAAGGATAATCAAACCGACGTTGACGTCAGCGATTTGCCTGACTGGTTTGAGAGATATGTAAATTCAAAGGATAATCAAACAATGAAAGTCAAAGGGCTCCCCAGGGCCCTGTTTGAGAGATATGTAAATTCAAAGGATAACTAAGCGTAAAATGTTTTTCGGTAGGGAAAAATAGTCCTTGCAGAATAAAAGGGAGGCCCCTATTGTTAAGATAGTGTTAACGGCACGAATATCAAAACAAAGGAAGGTCTCCCATGGAAAAGATTGTATCAGATGTCATCAAAATAATAAAAGGGTCTAAGAACGAAATTGAGATGGAAAAGGTCCTCTGGACCTTTCTCCTAAACACCGTTATCGCCATGATTGCCCTTGCCTTTGAGCGAATTAATGATGAGCTCTTTGCATCCCTCAAGGCAGAAGGATATAAGGTACAGCGCAAGGATGCACGCACCATTCAAGGTATCTTTGGTCCTTTGACCTACGAACGGAGGTTGGTGAAGAAGGAGGGAGAAAAGGCCTTCTATCCCCTTGATAGGCATCTGGGGTTTGAGCGCTACCGCAGGTACACGCCCTACCTTGAGTTCTGTGTGGTCAAGCTGGCTGCAAGGTCCGTCTACCGCGTTGTGGAAGAGTCCATCAAGATCCTTTCCCCAGTGATCATCAGCCACCAGAAGGTGGCCATGCTAGTAAGAGACGCCGGCCGGAGATACAGCAAGTATGAAGAGACCATGCTAACCGTTGACGCAAAGCCGGATGGGGAGCTTGTTAAGCCTGACACGCTCTATATCGAAGGCGATGGGCTCTACATCTCTAGGGTAAACGGCAAAGATCCGTCTCTGGAGAGCAAGGAACCTGAGGAAAAGCCCAGAAAGAAGGAATACAATGAGCTGCACCGGATTCAGCTGGATGTGGGCGTGGAGCAGGAAGGAAACGGGAAGAGGCACAGACTTGTAGATAGGCGTGAGTTCGTCGATACAGACCTTGCCAAGGTTCAGATGCAGCTGGAACGCTTCTTGGAAAGCTACTACAACCTTCAGAAGACCATCGTTATCTGCAACAGTGACAATGGACCAGGGTACGTGAGAAGCTCGTTTGAGCGGATGGCAGGAGAGTGTGGTCAGTTTGAGTTCTTCGTGGATCCGTACCATGTGAACCAGAAGGTCAAGACACGGCTCAGCTTCGCTCCCAAGGGCCTTCAGAACGACGTTTTACGCGTCCTGAGACAGTTTTTAATAGGGAGAAGGTGGATGCGTACCTCAATGCGGCAGAAACCCTTGTAGAGACCAAGGAAGAGCGTCACCAGGTCTTCCGCCTTTGAGGTTACTTGAATAGAATTTGGGACATGCTGAAGCCCCATTCTATGCGTAAGGGACTAGAGAAATCGGTGAGGTGCTATGGGACGTGCGAGAAAAGCCCCAGACAGTATTCCTACCGGATGAAAAAGCAAGGCCAGCGCTGGGGAAAGGAAGGCTGCTTAGCCATAGCCAAGGTCCTTGCGGGCCTGCAAAATGATGAGCTTGAAGCAGCGCTGTCCAGCAAGTTCAAGCCCGTAAAAGCACCGAAGAGCGAGGAACTGCGTAAGGCCTTGAGAAGCGCACTGAAGAAATCTCCCATGGTTCCACATGTGGGAATTAGAAATGGGGGAATTGGTGGCTATACGGCCAGCAGTACAGCAATAGGTCACTTAAGTTCCATTTTCCGCATTTAATTAGGCTGCAACACAATCTTATAGGGATCTCCCGAGAAAATGTTGACACATACCCCCGCGCATACGGGGATGAACCTAAGAACCCATCCCGCCATTCCCGTTTCCCAGGGTATTTTCCCGCGTATGCGGGAATGAACCCCATTTTCAGCATTTGGGAATGGTAGCGGCTCGAATTGGGATGGGCTGTCAGGCCAAAGCACTTTTAGTGATGAAGCTGATATTATCTTGAAAGCGGGACGGTGTTTTTGATAACGAAGGTTGAAAAAAACACAAATTCAAGCAAGATATACATTGACCTTGAAGTTGCTGATAGCCAAAAATAAGGGAGGACGTCTATGAAGAAAGAGAATCTCAGCCGTTATGATAGCGAAGTATGGAGCGACAACTCCAAAAATTGCGAGCAATGCAAAGACTGTATTTTTACGACGATTGAGGAATACCAAAAATGTACTTGCGAGATATACACTGATATGTATGATGACCCAAAACCCAATGACGTTATATTCAAAGGAATTCCGCGCAAGTATTATCAACGTTGCGAGTATTCCACGCGCATACGGGGATGAACCTAAAGGGGTGATCATCATGGAGTCTAATTCAAAAATTACGGCTTTACTTGGTTTGTTGATGGCACTTCCCATCACACTTTTTTGGACAGGCGTATCTGGAATTGGCATCACACTCGTTTGTCTTGTGATTTTCCCTTCAGAATACTTCTTACAAGCAACACTTCTTTTTACCACACTCTTTTTTATCGTTCTAAACGTCAACGGCTGGCGTGAACTACGAAGGTAGGCTGCTTACAAGCTAACTACTCCATAAGCATTCCCCGCGCATGCGGGGATGACTCCTTCGTCTGAGCAACAATCGCAGCCGGGTCAACGTATTCCCCGCGCATGCAGGGGTGTCCCTTGTACTAAACCTAGACTTAGCAGCGAACTCCTGTATTCCCCGCAGCTGCGGGGTTGTTCTTTTTGAGAAATGTATGAAAACTTAATGAAGAAAAAGTAAAAATTGGCTGCACTTTGGAAATTTAATTCAACTTCCATCCAGGCCAGATTAGATTGTCTCCTTTCAGCTGTGGTCTCCCACTTATTTAGTCTATGATACGATTTGAGCGCTGAGCATCTACCTAAACACTCCCTCTCCCTTTCTTATCTCCTATAAATCCTGTATAATAAGACTATCCACAACGAACCATCCACATAAGGAGCTTTTTACTATGGAACAAGATAAAAAATTTGCACTGCTCATTGATGCAGAAAATATTTCTCCGCAATATATCGATATCATCCTTTCAGAAGCAAACAATCTGGGGAATGTCATCTATAAACGCATTTATGGTAACTGGACAAGTCCGCAGATGGGGAGCTGGAAGTCGACCATTCTCGATAACGCAATCCAGCCGGTACAGCAGTACAGCAACACAAGCGGCAAAAATTCAAGTGATTCGGCTCTCATCATTGATACGATGGATCTGCTTTACCGGACCCAGCTTGATGGATTCTGCATTGTCTCATCAGACAGCGACTTTACGCGCTTGGCATCCCGCCTGCGTGAATCGGATAAGTATGTCTTAGGGATGGGGGAGAGCAAGACGCCGCGCTCCTTTATCTCTGCTTGCAATCGGTTCCTGTATCTTGACGTCCTTTATGCAGAATCAAAACGGGAAGATATGCCTGAGACCGAACAGGCAGCGCTTCAGGAAGAACCTGCTGAACCAAGAAATCACGCAAAAACCAGCAAAGCGGTTCAGGAAGGCAATAAAAAAGTGCGGGCCATCCGCAGTGCCCTGATCAAACTTACCGATGAGAATTCCAATGATAATGGTTGGATCAGTTCAAGTTATTTGGGTAATCTCGTCATTCGCCAATATCCGGACTTTGACGTGCGTGTTTATGGATATAAGAAATTCCTTGACTTCATCCGTTCCCTTAATATCTTTGAAATCCATTCAACAAGCAACCCGAAGAACATGACGGCAAAGACCTATTATTTCCGTTTGAAATAGAGGAGAAAGGCTGAAAGGTTTCCATGCCTGATGCGAAAAGTTTTTTAAAAAGGTGCTTGCCAAGTATTAAAAACTATGGTATCATCTATATCTGTCAGGTGACTGATTGGCCCAGTAGTTCAGTTGGTTAGAATGCCGCCCTGTCACGGCGGAGATCGTCGGTTCGAGTCCGTCCTGGGTCGCCAATGCGGAAGTAGCTCAGTGGTAGAGCATCACCTTGCCAAGGTGGGGGTCGCGAGTTCGAATCTCGTTTTCCGCTCCATAGGAGTATAGTTCAATGGTAGAGCAACGGTCTCCAAAACCGTGGATCTGGGTTCGAATCCTAGTACTCCTGCCATTTGATTTTACCTTTATTTGTGATAATTCGAGACGACATGAGAACATGAAGAGCCGCATGGAATCTTGGGCTTAGGGATTTTCTTCCAGTCACAAATAATGATATATGGGCTATAATTGAGCGATAGATTCCCCATTTGTTCCCTATCGGGAGCAGATGGGGATTTTTCGTTGCAAAATTTAGGGAATTTGGAGCCTTAAAGCAAGGCACAGACGGGCTCTGCGGGTTCTGTTATGATAGGGAATCAAGGGCCTTTACGGCCTGGTCGGCCATGTCCTCGGTCACATGGGTATAGATGGCCATGGTAGTCGTCGGATCATTATGACCGACACGCTGCATGATGGCTTTAAGGGGCACGCCTTGTTCTGCCAATAGGGAAATATGGGTATGCCTAAAAATGTGGGTCGTGAGCTTTTTAGGGAACTTGATTTTCTTCAGCGCGTGATTTACAAAGCTAATATCCAGAGGCCCGCCTTCCCTTGTGCAGAAGATCCATTGCTCCCCTGCCTCGTCGTGTGAGGTGGGATACCAAGCCCTACGCCGTTTGTTTTTTAGCATATAGTGCTCCACGATCTCCTTGGAGCGTCTATCTAGGGCAACGTGACGAATGCTATAGATGTTCTTCGGTGTCCCTCTTACGGGCTGTTTTCCCTTTCCTAGGCCCCACTGCAGGGTGCCATTTACGTATAGGGAATTGCCTTCAAAGTCCTCATCCCTTAGTGCAGCCAGTTCTCCAAATCGGAGCCCTGTGCGGGACTGCAGTTCACAGACATCGGCAATAAGGGACGATACCTTCCTGAGTGCTGCAAGGACTTCCTTCAGCTCCAGGCGGGAAAGGAACTTATCCCGTTGGTTTTCCACGTCCTGAATGGTCTTTGGTGGACGCTTGATTTCTACTCGGTTCACGACTTCCATGGAGTGGATAATATTGAGCTTGTAGGCCCTATCCAGGCTGCGACGGAGCAGGGTCAGGATCTTTCCTGCATAGACGGGGGAGTTCTTCAGTACGATTTCATCCAGGACTTTTTGGACCATGGCTGGTGTGAGCTTCCCCACTAGGGTATCAATAGGGAAGAACTGCAGTAGTTTGGTACGGACCGTCACATAGTTTTTGTAAGTTGTCGGTTTCACAAAGGGCCGTTGGGCCACCATATAGTCATCAATCAATTCAAAAAGCTTTGTCGGGGCTTCTGCGGCTTTTTTCTCCGCAATAAGCTGGTCCAGCTTCTCCCTGGCCGCTTTTTGTGCCACGCGGGAACTCGAAGGCATGGTCACAGAAACCTTGTGGCGCTTTCCCGTGAGAGGGTCCACAAAGGTCTCACGGAAGACAAAGCCGGTTTTATTCTTTTCCATCCACATGGTGGGACCTCCTTTCTGAGGGCAAATACAATATGTTGAATAATGGAGGGTTGACAATCCCAATATGCTGTGCTTGTTATTTTCCCTTTTTACAGTATAATAAGTAGAGGGATACCGAATCATATTTGCAAGGAGGTGGAGTGTTATGGATCACATTACAAATTACTTGAACTGGTTAAAAAAGAACATGATTCAAACCCAAATCGATGAAGTAACCGATGAAATAACGACTCCATTTCTCGATCGGCATAATGACTTTACACAAATTTATATAAAGAAACTTGGAAATGATCAGGTGAAGATCAGCGATAATGGCTATATTGTTGATGATTTAAGAATGTGTGGTGTTTCCTTAACCGGTGAGAAACGAAACCGGATTTTTCAGCAGATTTTAAACGGTCGCGGGCTTCAGTATGATGTTGCAACGGATGAACTGTTCCTTATCTGCGACCGGAATCAAATTGCAGAAAAGCAGCACACTTTGCTGCAGGGGATGCTGGATATCAATGATATGTTTTATCTTAGCACCGATAATGTTGCCAGTGTTTTTTGTGAAGATGTCATTAAGTTCTTTGACAGCAGTGATATTTACTATTCCCAGGATATTAGAGTTACTGGTAAGTCCGGTCTCACCCATGATTTTCCTTTTGTGTTGCAGAAAAACAAAAACCATTCAGAACGCATGATCAAACTATCCAACAAGTTGGATAAAAGTGAGGCAGAACGAATTATGTTTGCGTGGAGTGATGTGTCTGAGAATCGGAAGGAATCCCAGTTAATCGTTTTGATCAATGATTCAAATAGCTATAATAGAGAGTTGCCTGAGCATATGACAAAGTACAATCCTTCTATCATATCTGTGAATTGGTCTGAACGAGTCGCCCAGCGAGATAAGTTTGCTTAATATAAGGGCATTTCCAAAACTTGTTGGAATTGAGGAAGATTCGTAAAGCCACAAAAACGGGCGAATAATTGAAAATTGTTGAGATGCTCTCCATCTTTAAGCTTAATGGGCTTGTAGGTGGGGAGTATTTTTTGTATGTTCTCTACATCATCCAAGGCAAAAGCCATCTTATCCCCAAATCCATCCTGATAAAGATGCAGGTGGGTCCCGCCGACTTGTGTTCCATCAGGGTTGCGATGCGGCTTGGTATCGATGTCCAGGCGCGCAAGGATGATGCCCGTCTTATCCAACCTGTTCTGATAGGTGATTCGTTTAAAGGTGCAGCGTTTCCTGTTAACATTCACAATATAAACATTCTCTGTCAGATTTCCCTTGCCCATTAAGGCTAAATCATCACCTTGGATAGGGAAGCTGAGCACTTTCTTTTCAAGAAAGTCTTTAGGTTCACAAAAATATTTCATAAAATCAAGTTTTTCTTTTTCCATATCTTCTCCTCACGGTCTGCAGATTCCACAAGGCCTGTAGCCAGCACTTACAGCCTCATCACGGGTTTCGAAGGAGGTGCGGTTGCCGGCATTGATTTTCTTTGCCGCGCGGCAAGTTTCATAATGGAATTTTCTGCTCGTCATATTGCCGACGTAGGCAAAGGCCGTGGACGTAAAAAGCATCAACATGGCAACCAGAACGGAAATTTTCTTCATCGTCATCCCTTCCTTTCCTAAACTAGTCGAAATCGACCAGGTTAGATTTATTCAACCACCTTGTAGTGAATATCCAGATCGGTCCAGTCAATCTTGGTCAAGGCGTCCCTGCGGACGTCTTTTTCTATATGTGAAGCATCTGCCATATCGCTGCAGAAGTCGGCCCGGAGGATATGCGCGATTTCATGCACGACGGCGGCATGCATTTTTTGTGGAGAGAGTAATTCAGAAACGAGGACGGTCAGGCTGTCGTCATCGTTTAAGACGGAAAGGGCTTCGACGCCGGAGGGAAGGCGCGGCGTCTGCACAACATTGATGATCATGCGTTATTTAGGCTCCTTGGACTTGAGGTATTTGACGTAGCTGTAGGCTTCCTGCATCTTCTCGGGAGGCAAGTCCTCGGAGGCCTTGAAGAGCATGCGCAGGCCTTCGTTGGTGCGGAGCTTCTCCGCCATTTCCGCCGTTTCGGGGTTGAGGTAATAAGCGCGACGGTCATCAACAACCTCTTCAAGGAAATAGCTCTTTGAAACATGAAACATTTCGGAGAGCTTTTGGATAACGCCCATTCTTGGTAGTGATTTCATTAAGAGCCACTTACCAACGGTGGATTCACTTACTCCAAGTTTTTTGGCTAATTCAACCTGATTAATATTATGTTCATTGAGAAGAGTAGACAAACGTTTGCTAAATAGAGCCATTGCTTCTTCAGGGGTTGGCATAATTAATACCTCCGTTCACAATAGTTTTACTAATATTATAGAATAAAATTCTAACTTAAACAACGTTAAAAATAAAAATATAGAAAAAAAATCTTGACTCTAGAAATTAATTCTAGTAGAATGTGGTGGAGGAGGTGAGACCAATGGAGTTTCAAATAAGTTTAAAAGCGGCTAGAGTAAATGCAGGTATGACTCTAATTCAGGCCGCAAAAACCATAGGAATTGGGAAAGATACGCTCATTAAATGGGAAAAAAATCCCGGTCTAGTCAACTCAATTTTTCAAGCTAAAATCTCTAAGGCATATTCTTTGCCCGTTAACTGCATTAATTTTGCGCCTTTAAACTAGAAATTAATTCTATAGCAAAAGAGGAGGAATGACCTGTGAGTACGACAGAATTAGAAGCACTGAAAATTAGAAACGTCGAGCTTCAGCATAAACTTGAAACTCGGCGCTTGGAAACAGTTACCCATTGGGTCTATTTGGTCAATATCCTTGCTATTGCGACGCAAAAGTGGGATGTCATGATCCTTTACTTTTTCGCCATCGAATTAGTAGGGGTATTTATTTGGATGTGCTGGGTAGCCTTTTGGGAGTCCAGGAAATCCTGATGAGCTTGAACGGCGTCTTGATGAGCTTGAATAGCATCCTGGTGTGCTGTGTCTGCATCTAAGCTGGCCTTTATGCTCAAGGCAATGCTAATTATTGCAATTGCCCTCATGAGGAAATCCTGAAATTCCTTGGCAGAAAAATTCTTTAAGCGTGGAAATAAATCTCTAAATTGTATTAGTTCTTCTTCTGAAAAGGAGGTTCTACCGATGATCAATGAAAAAGAAATGGCTGCGCTCAAACAAGTTGCTGCGCTGCTGGATACGATGAATCCAGAGGGAAATGAGGGCCTGGTCTATATAGCCTTTGGAAACCATGTACGGGACGCCGTGTCAATCCTCAAAGGCGATTCGGAAACCGTTGCTGCATTGATTGCGACCATTTGTCAATTGTTCTTGGAGGGCAAAGACGATGTGAATCAAAAGCGATTGAAGGCTTACTTTATTGCTCGGATTATGGCCTTTTAGTGGATGGGATTATAGAAAAGGAGGTTCATCATGGAAAATATGGAAGTCGTTAAAGTCCACCAAATATATGCAGATGTCAAGGGTCTTGCGGAAATCTTTTCCATTTCTGAGTGCACGGTACGGCGCCTCATCAACGAAATGAAAAAGGACAAGAAGTGGAAAAAGGGCATCATTGCATATGAGCGGATGCTCAGAATCAGGATCGCAGATTTTGAAGGATTTTTCAAGTCAAAGAGCTACTACTGAGGATGCCGCCATGAAACAGATCATGAAAGTCATCGCCATCGCGGCCATCGCTGGCATTACCATCGGCGGCTGCTTTGCGCAGGAAGACGAAAAGCCACGCCCTAGTGATTACCTCACCTTTGAGCACGTCGTCCACAGCGGCGACAGCCTCTGGAGCCTCTGCGAGCGATACAGCGGCTATGAGGACCTGCAGACCATCATTGAGAGGGTCCGCGAGGACAACGGAATCAAAGAGCCAGGGGCATTGCAGCCAGGGCAGAAAATTAAGGTCAGAGTTAAGAAATTAGGACGCTGATCCGAAAAAATAGTGAAATTTTAAGAGATTTTACTCAAGATTTTAGAAAAATGAGGTAGCTTTAATGAAAATCACTGACAGAGAGGCCCTAGCGGCTGCCGAAAATCTGAGGAAGTACTGCCGTAAGACGCGATGTCCGGACTGCCCCTTTTCTAGAGGGGACATTTGTGAGATCTGCATCCCTGCAGAAGAATGGTACGCGGAGGAGGAATGAAAATTGAATCTTGAAAAAGGCCAAAAATAAAGCCTGCCAGCACGGCAATGCTGACAGGCTCAGAGGTGAATCTTTAGGCTTGGATTCACCTCCATTGTACCACAGGAGGGCACGAGATGGAAGAAATGGAAAAAACTCTAGAAGATTTTATGGGAGAGGTGGATGCTCCGCATCTGCGATCTGACGGAGATGCTGAAGCTATCCTAGTCAGGATTAGAAAACGGAATCGGGCAAAGGCAGCCGCCCAAAAAGATGCCGAAAGGTGGCATTCCAAGGTAAATGCATGGCTGGAAGCCAAAATCAGCAGGATCGATGATGCTAACGCATCGGATGAAGTCGAACTGCAGTTATACGCAGAAGAACGGCTGAAGAACAGCAAGCGGAAATCCGTTAGCCTGCCAAGCGGGAAATTTGGGTTCCGGAAAGGGCAACCGAAGATCGAATACCAGGATGATGTGCTGCTGCAATATGCCAAGGAAAGCAACCCTAAGTTCGTCAAGGTAAAAGAGTCGCTTGATTGGGCTGGACTCAAAAAAGCCTGTGTTATCGACAAAGACATGATGATTGACGAAAACGGCGAAGTTATTCCTGGCATCACAATTCATCCGGCAGAACAGACTTTCTATGTGAACACAAAGGAGGACAGCGATGAAGACAAGTGACACCCTAAAGGAAATCGCACCGGCCCTGGTGGCTTTTCAGCAAGAAGTTAAGGATCCCCGCAAAGACAGCGACAATCCCTATTTTAAGTCGAAATATGTGGAACTGGACGGCCTGATGATGGCCGTCCGCCCGGTGGCTAATAGGCATGGGTTATTCATCAGTCAGGACGTTACTACTGAGATGACGGAAGCAGGGAAAACCAAGGTGTGGTGCCGGACACGGCTTACACACACCAGCGGTGAGTTTGTCGAAAGTGAAGGCCAGTACAACATCGCAAAAGGCAACGATCCGCAGAGCATTGGGAGCAGTGAAACCTACATCCGGCGATATGATCTGAGCGCCTTCCTTGGCATCGCCTGGGACAAGGACGACGATGGAAACGCCGCCAGCCAGCCAGGACAACGACCGGGCTACCAAAAACAGCAACCGGTCGAGAAGAAAGAGCCTCTGCCGTTCAAGATTCCCTATATCAAAGAGAAACCGAACCAGCTGCAGGTGAATCAGCTTGAAGTCATGTGCCAATATCTGAATAAAGATGTTGCAAAGATGTGCGAGTATTACCAGGTTGGATCCATTGCAGAGATGGGCTATTTCGCCTACGACAGAGCGTATAAACAGCTGGGCAAGAAGCTGCTGGAAAATGGATACACCCAAGGGATTGATATGAACTGGCACAAAGAATGATTAAAACCTTGGAAAGGGGGTGAGTAGATATGAGAGTCAACTATATCTCGGAAATCAATGCCTTTTACAGCTGGCTGGATACGAATCCCACGCTTAGCTCATCTGCGAGACATTTATGGGATGTGCTCATGCACTTCAATAACTCTTGCGGATGGAAGAAGGAATTCACGGTGTCGCTTTCAAGGCTTGAGGACGCTACGGGATATAAAAGAGACACTATCTACACCGCCCGAAATGCCCTGGTGCAGCACGGCAGACTGCTGGTGACGCAGAGAAAGGGGAATAAATCCGCGATATATTCGATGGTCTTTTTCGGGGACTCTACCCCTGTGGATAATTCAGACGGGAGTAGTCGTGTGTCGGATAAACCGACACAC
>ULWW01033586.1_pt1 | contig 13236 bp, 9 predicted proteins | sample 1960741 | NCBI WGS metagenome assembly ULWW01 (sample SAMEA4835823, study PRJEB28245) | human gut metagenome | biome: gut microbiome; material: fecal sample | place: Denmark | collected 2008
ATCTACAGATTTTTTCGATTTGGTAACATTAGAACGTTCCCTAATTTGGGGAATGCCTCGGCTTTCCCTTAGGAGGGATCCGTTATATCCGTTTAACTAAAGGAACATACTGTATTTTCGTCTCAAAGTACCTCGGAAACAACTTTTATTCTATCATAAAATCAAGCGATTCTCAATAGCAAAATTCATAGCATTTTACGATAGCATTTTCATGCACATTTTCATGTGCTTTCAGATGATAAATTCACCCTTTTATGTCACAAAATATGAGAAATACATTGAAATAATTCTGCTTTCCAGAAGTGTATTTATAATTTAATATTTATTATACTTGAATAAATCCGAAACAGCAAGAAACATGAAAAATGTAAGTATTCAAAAAGAAAATCTGAAAAAGAACTTATGAGGAGAAAAAAGAATGAAGAACAAAAGTAGAAAAAAGAAAGGTGCTGTTCCCAAGATCAATCCTTTGAAAGTACTCACTTCCATTCCAGGATTGATAAAAGGAGTTATAGGAATTATAGTGATCGTTCTGATCGTATTTGTTATAAAAAAAGGATTTTTTGATTCAAAAGAAGGAGAGGTAACAACGATCAGTCAGTCATCGATTGAAAAAATTTTAGATATCAGTGAACTGTCTACACTTGAGTATACGTATAATGCGGTAGCAGCCGGTTATGATGAAGACGGAAAGACGCTTCTTTATCATGTGGCATATGAGGGAACTGTGAGTGCGGGAATTGATTTTGATAAACTGAAAGTGAAAGTGAATCCGGATAAAAAGGAAATAAGGATTACTGTTCCAGAGGCAAAAATTCTGGACTGTAGTGTCAATGAAGGGTCATTGAAATATATTTTCGAGAAAGATGAATATAATACTGCAACAATTTCTGCTGATGCGTACAAAGTCAGCAAAGAAGATCTGAAAAAGAAAGCAAATGAAGAAACCCGGATTACGGAGCTTGCAAAAGAAAATGCGATTTCTGCAATTTCCGGTCTGATTGAACCATGGGTTGATCAGGTGGATGATGAATATACAGTTATAATTAAGTGAGGTGGATACAAATGAAAAAGAAGATCATAACCCTTTCCCTGATCGGAATCCTGCTGATCAGTCTGTTAAGTGGATGCGGAAAATCAGAAGACAAAGAGGCAGCAAAAAGTACAGAGCCGGATATTATGCAGGTCCGTTCCATCTGTAAACTTGCAACAGTAGAATGTTATTATCATAATGTGGCAAAATCCGAAAAGCCGGCAGGTACGGGAATCTGGCATTTTGGGGAAAAGGACCGGCAATTCTGGATTGAATATACCGGAACGGTGAAACTTGGCATTGATATGTCGAAAGTGCAGATGAAAGTAAATGGAACCGATGTAACGGTCACAATTCCTGAAGCTGAAGTACAACAGGTAAATGTAGATGATGATTCGTATAATTCTGACTCCTATATTTTCAGTGAAGACGGGATTAATAAAAATGAAATTACTGCGGAAGATGCAACCGGTGCGGTAGAAAATGCAAGAAATGAAATGATAAAAACAGCAGAAGAGAATACAGCACTTCTTGTAAATGCACAGGAGCGGGCAAAAAAGATGATTGAGAATTATATCATGCAGCTTGGAGAAACGACGGGAACAGAATATCAGATCACATGGAAATATGAATGAGAATCTGAAAAAACAGTCAGTAAAAAATAGAAAATATGAAAATAAAAAGGTGGCGGAGATCAGCGGAGATTTCCGTCACCTTTTTGCATAAGTTGATGTCGGGGTCAAAAGCCCCCGACTTTGATGCCTACGGATTGCTCCGTGCTACGCACTCCCACAATCCTACCCAATATTCACATAAAACTATTTTGACGTTGCGTTAAAATCATCATAAAAAAGAGAAATAGAGTAGAGTAATTCAGCGAATCGGAGGTTTATTGATAGAAAAAAATTAATTATACTGGATTTATGCAAAAAAGTGATGGGGAGTTTATGCCACAGCTTATCAGATAAAATGGACTTTAGAAACCATTTAAAAAGCAGTTTGGAAAATATTAAGGAATGAGAAAATTAAAAAAGAACAAGAGGAGGATTTGTATGAATTATTTAGTAATAGACTTAGAGATGTGTAAAGTACCAAAGGATTATAGAAATAAGAATTATAAATACGCCAGTGAAATTATTCAGATTGGAGCGGTTCTCCTTGATGAACGATACAGAAGACGGGATGAGATCTGCTTATATGTTCATCCTGAACATGGAGTGATTGATAACTTTATCGCAAATATGACTGGAATCAAGAATCGGCAGATCAAGAATGCACCGAAATTAAGAGAGCGTCTTTTAGAATTGACAGAGTGGATTGGAGATAGAGAGTATCAGGTGTTTGCATGGAGCAACAGTGATTTTTCACAGTTGTCACATGAGGTCAGATCTAAGAAACTGCAGGATGAAAAAATCCAAAGCTTTATGGCCCCGGAAAGATGGATCGATTATCAGGAAGTTTTTGGAAAGAAATACAGTTTTGAAAAAGCAGTCAGTCTTCAGGAGGCTTTGATGCTCTGTGATCTTACGCAGGACGGAAGGATGCATGACGGACTGGATGATGCACTGAATACTGCTAAGCTGATCCGGAAGTTGGAACTGAATCCGGAGTATCAGTTGATTTGCCGGCAGACGCTGACGGAGGAAGAATCTGATCCGCTGAATATATGTCTGGGAGATTTATTTGCAGGATTGCATATTGAGTGTGCCTGAGAGGGGGCTGAAGAGCAGCAGGAAAGAGCAGTTTCAGGCACGGATTCAGGTGTCAGAAATTCTCTGAATGATAAAAAACATCGTAGATAAAAAACATCGTAGTCAGAAAGAGTTGAAAAAGTAAGAGCCGAGATTTATAATAAAGAAGATTATCGGAGGAACTCTTTTATGATAAATATAAAAAGATATGGCACGCTCTGTCTGTCCGCAATACTGGCAGCAGCGTTTGTTCTGACCCCGGCAGTAAAGATATTTGCTGAGGAGGGGGATACAGCGGCGGATCGTGAAACCCAGCGGCAGACTTGCTATGCAGAGCCGACGGATTCAAATGGACTGACGAACTGGCCGCAGGGACCGGCAGTTTATGCTGATTCAGCGATTGTGATGGATATGAACAGTGGAGCGATCCTATATGGAAAGCAGATCGATAAGCAGCATTATCCGGCAAGTATTACAAAGCTTCTGACTACACTTGTTGCACTGGATCATGCGAAACTGACAGATAAAGTAGAATTTTCACAGGACAGTATTTCTTTCCTGCAGTACGGAGATGCTCATAGTGGGATGCGTGCAGGAGAGGAATTGACGCTGGAAGATTCTTTATATGCCGTGTTGCTTGCATCTGCCAATGAAGTGTCGTATGCAGTTGCAGAGAGCGTTGGAAAGCAGATGGGCGGAGACTACAATACCTTTATAGAGGCGATGAATGAAGAGTCAGATGCACTGGGATGTACCGGCTCACACTGGACGAATGCAAATGGACTTCATGATGAGCAACATTATACGACAGCTCATGATATGGCTCTGATTGGGGCAGCAGTATATCAGAAAGAAGCATTTCGGACGATCGCACAGTCACTGACACATCAGATTCCACCGACCAATCTGGTAAATGAGGTGAGAACGGTCAATCAGAAGCATAAGATGCTCTGGCCACAGAATGCAAATTATTATGAGTATTGCAAAGGTGGAAAGACCGGTTATACAGATCAGGCAAGAACGACCCTGGTGACGATGGCAGATAACGGAGAGCTGCAGTTGGTTGCAGTGGTGCTATATGATTTCGGGTCAGATGCGTATACGGATACCAGAGCCATCTTTGATTATGGATTTAATAATTTCTCGAAAGTGATGCTGAAAGATCTGGAAAAAGCAGACGGAGTACGGTCATATAAAGATGAGGAAAATGCTTATGTAGTACTGCCCCCCAACGTGAAGTTTTCAGATCTGAAAGCGGAAGTTAAAGCAAAGGATGGTTCCGTCAATGAGGGAACCGTTACATATACCTATGAAGGACAGATCGTAGGGAAGGCAGATGTAACGCTGGATAATAAAAAGTCGGTAGAGAAACCGACAATAACAAAAGGAACAGAAAAGACTGGCACAACGACAGACAGGAAGGAGAAAGAGAGCAGGCCGGTGGTGCTTATCGCTGTGGTCGCAGTGGTTTTGGTACTTGTGACGGGAGCGGTTGCATGGATAAAATATAAGCAGGCAAAAAGCAGACGGCACAGGCGGAAAAGACATCGCAGAAAGACATCGCAGAAAAAGAAAAAACCTTGACTAGCAGGCAGAATCTCTTTATAATAATTCTGTATGGAAGACTACAGGTTAAAGCGATGACGGAGAGAGTAGGATTTATCTGAACATCCCAGCGAGCCGGGGAAGGTGTAAGCCCGGTATCAGTAAGAGATTTCTGAAGATCACTCCAGAGCAGCAACCCCTGAAACGGAAGCATTTAACAGGCATACCGGTGATTCCGGTGAGACAGATTTCGAGGAGTAAGGGTTGACGTGAGTTCTGCGTTAAAGAATACCATATGCGGATCGGGAAGATCCAAGTATGCTGTAACAGGTGGTACAACGAAAGGAATTTCAGACCTTCGTCCTATTACGGACGGAGGTCTTTCTTTATTTTAGAAGATTCCTTTTCCAAAATATATTTTAAGAAAGGATCAAAGCTATGTATAAGAAAGTTTCAACAGACATGAATTTTGTTGAGCGTGAAAAAGAAGTTGAAAAATTCTGGGATGACGAAAATATCTTCCAGAAGAGTATGGATGAAAAAGAAGGATGCCCGGATTATATTTTCTATGACGGACCTCCGACAGCCAATGGCAAGCCGCATATCGGACACGTTCTGACCCGTGTTATCAAGGATATGATTCCGAGATACCGCACAATGAAAGGTTATATGGTTCCGAGAAAGGCAGGATGGGATACGCATGGTCTTCCGGTAGAGCTGGAAGTTGAGAAGATGCTCGGACTGGACGGAAAGGATCAGATCGAGAAATACGGTCTTGAACCATTCATCAAGAAATGTAAAGAAAGTGTATGGAAATACAAAGGAATGTGGGAAGACTTCTCCGGCACAGTTGGATTCTGGGCTGATATGGAGCATCCATATGTAACGTATGACAACAATTTCATCGAGTCTGAGTGGTGGGCTTTGAAGAAAATTTGGGATAAAGGACTCCTTTACAAAGGATTCAAGATTGTTCCTTACTGCCCTCGTTGTGGAACACCTCTTTCTGCACAGGAAGTTGCACAGGGATATAAGGATGTCAAGGAGCGTTCTGCAATCGTCCGCTTTAAAGTCAAAGATGAGGATGCGTATATTCTTGCATGGACAACAACACCATGGACACTTCCATCCAACCTTGCACTCTGCGTAAATCCAAAAGAGGATTATGCAAAGGTAAAGGCAGCAGACGGAAGAGTTTATTATATGGCATGTGCATTGCTTGATACCGTTCTTGGAAGACTTGCAGAAGAAGGAAAAGACGCTTACGAAGTACTTGCAACGTATAAGGGAACAGAACTGGAGGGCAAAGAATACGAGCCACTGTACCAGTGTGCGGCAGATGAGGCTGCAAAGCAGCGTAAGAAAGCATTTTACGTTGTATGTGATGAGTATGTAACTCTGACAGATGGTACCGGAGTTGTTCATATCGCACCGGCATTTGGTGAAGACGATGCCAACGTAGGAAGAAAGTATGATCTTCCATTTGTACAGCTTGTAGATGAAAAGGGTAACATGGCAGAGTCTACACCGTTTGCAGGACTGTTCGTAAAGAAAGCAGACCCGGAAGTATTAAAAGATCTGGATGCAAGGGGACTTCTCTACGATGCACCGAAGTTTGAGCATAGCTATCCTCACTGCTGGAGATGTGATACTCCGCTGATTTATTATGCACGTGAGTCCTGGTTCATCAAGATGACAGCAGTTCGTGATGACCTGATTGCAAATAATAATACAATTAACTGGATTCCGGAGAGTATCGGTAAGGGACGTTTCGGTGACTGGATTGAGAACGTTCAGGACTGGGGAATCAGTCGTAACCGTTACTGGGGAACTCCGCTGAATATCTGGCAGTGTGAGTGTGGATGTATGCATTCTGTCGGAAGTATTGAAGAACTGAAATCTATGTCCGATAACTGCCCGGATGATATTGAGCTGCACCGCCCATACATTGACGCAGTAACAATCAACTGCCCGGATTGTGGTAAAGAAATGCACAGAGTGCCGGAAGTTATCGACTGCTGGTTTGACAGTGGATCTATGCCGTTTGCACAGCACCATTATCCGTTTGAAAATCAGGAGCTGTTCGAGAAGCAGTTCCCGGCAGACTTTATTTCCGAGGCTGTTGACCAGACAAGAGGATGGTTCTACTCCCTGCTTGCCATCTCAACGCTGCTGTTCAATAAAGCACCGTATAAGAACGTTATCGTGCTTGGACACGTACAGGATGAGAATGGACAGAAGATGAGTAAGTCCAAAGGAAATGCGGTTGATCCGTTTGATGCACTGGAGAAATACGGAGCAGATGCGATCCGCTGGTACTTCTACATCAACAGTGCACCGTGGCTGCCGAACCGTTTCCACGGAAAAGCAGTACAGGAAGGACAGCGTAAGTTCATGGGAACTCTGTGGAATACTTATGCATTCTTTATACTGTATGCAAATATCGACAATTTTGATGCTACAAAGTATACACTGGAATATGATAAACTTCCGGTTATGGATAAATGGATTCTTTCCAAGATGAATACCATGGTAAAAGATGTGGACAACAACCTTGGTAATTACAGAATCCCGGAGGCAGCACGTGTGCTTCAGGATTTCGTAGATGATTTAAGTAACTGGTATGTAAGAAGAAGCCGCGAGCGTTTCTGGGCAAAGGGAATGGAGCAGGATAAGATCAATGCTTACATGACTCTGTATACAGCCCTTGTTACGGTATCAAAGGCAGCAGCTCCGATGATTCCGTTCATGACAGAGCAGATCTATCAGAACCTGGTTCGCAGCATTGACAAGGATGCTCCGGAGAGTATCCACCTGTGTAGTTTTCCGGAAGTTCATGAAGAGCAGATTGACAAAGAGCTTGAGAATAATATGGAACACGTACTTGACCTTGTAGTAATGGGACGTGCATGCCGTAACGCATCCAATATCAAGAACCGTCAGCCGATCGGTCAGATGTTTGTAAAAGCAGACTTTGAGCTTTCTGAATTTTATCAGGAAATCGTAGCAGACGAGCTGAATGTTAAGAATATTAAATTTACAGATGATGTAAGAGACTTTACTTCTTATAGTTTTAAACCACAGTTGAAGACAGTTGGACCAAAGTATGGTAAAATGTTAGGTGGTATCAAAGCAGCACTCAATGACATCGATGGAAATGCAGCAATGGATGAGCTGAATACTACTGGCGTACTCAAACTGGATGTAAATGGTCAGGAGATCGAACTTTTCAAAGAAGACCTTCTGATTGATACAGCTCAGATTGAAGGATATGAATCTGTCAATGATAATGGAATCACAGTTGTACTGGATACGAATCTTACACCGGAACTTCTGGAAGAAGGATTTGTAAGAGAGATCATCAGCAAGATCCAGACGATGAGAAAAGAAGCTGATTTCGAGGTGATGGACAAGATCCGTGTTACGTACGAAGGCAGTGAAAAAGCAGAAGCTGTTTTTGAAAAGAACAGCACCCTGATCGGTGGAGAAGTACTTGCCACAGAAGTTGTAAAGGCAGAGCCTGCAGGCCATGTAAAAGAGTGGAAGATCAACGGTGAAGCAGTTACGATGGGTGTCGAGAAAAAAGGAGAATAAAAGGATGTTCAGTAAAAGATTTGAGAAGGCTGCATTTAAGACAGCAGTGAAAGAAAATGTAAAGACGCTTTACAGAAAGACGATTGATGAGGCTACACCTCAGCAGTTATTTCAGGCGGTTTCTTATGCAGTTAAGGATGTTATTATTGATGACTGGATCGAGACGCAGAAGCGTTACGATGAGACAGATGCAAAGACTGTTTACTATATGTCCATGGAGTTCCTGATGGGACGTGCATTAGGTAACAACCTCATCAATATGACAGCATATAAAGAGGTAAAAGAAGCGTTGGAAGAGATGAATATTGACCTCAACGTGATCGAAGATGAAGAGCCGGATGCGGCTCTCGGAAATGGAGGACTCGGTCGTCTTGCAGCATGTTTCCTGGATTCTCTTGCGACATTGAATTATCCGGCATACGGCTGTGGAATCCGTTACCGTTACGGTATGTTCAAGCAGAAAATTGAAAATGGATATCAGGTAGAAGTACCGGATAACTGGCTGAAAGAAGGAAATCCGTTCGAGATCCGTCGTGAAGAGTATGCAAAGGAAGTACGTTTCGGAGGAAATATCCGTTTCGAGAAAGATCTTGTTACAGGAAAAGATAAATTTATTCAGGAAAATTATGAGTCTGTTATGGCAGTTCCGTATGATATGCCGGTTGTTGGATATGGCAACCACGTAGTAAATACACTGCGTGTATGGGATGCAAAGCCGATCACGGATTTCAAACTGGATGAGTTCGACAGAGGAAATTATCATAAGGCAGTAGAGCAGGAGAACCTTGCAAAACTGATCGTAGATGTTCTTTACCCGAATGATAATCATTATTCAGGAAAAGAGCTTCGTCTGAAGCAGCAGTACTTCTTCATTTCTGCAAGTCTTCAGGCACTGATCGCAAAATATAAAAAGAAGCATGGAGACATCAGAAAGCTGTATGAAAAAGTTGTCATTCAGATGAACGATACGCACCCGACGGTTGCTGTACCGGAGCTGATGCGTCTTCTGATTGATGTAGAGGGACTTAGCTGGGATGAGGCATGGGAAGTAACAAGCAAGACCTGTGCTTATACAAACCATACAATTATGGCAGAAGCACTTGAAAAATGGCCGATCGACCTGTTTTCAAAACTGCTTCCGCGTATTTATCAGATCGTACAGGAGATTGACCGCCGCTTCGTGATCCAGGTTCGTGAGACGTATCCGGGAAATGAAGAGAAAGTACGGAAAATGGCAATCCTTATGGATGGACAGGTTCGTATGGCAAATATGGCGATCATAGCAGGCTTCTCTGTTAATGGTGTTGCAAAGCTTCATACGGAGATCCTTGAGAAGCAGGAACTGAAAGATTTCTATCAGATGATGCCGGAGAAGTTCAACAATAAGACGAATGGTATCACGCAGAGACGTTTCCTGGCTCATGGAAATCCGCTGCTTGCAGACTGGATCACCAGTAAGATCGGTGATGGCTGGATTACAGATCTCTCTCAGATCTCCAAGCTGAAACCACTGGTTGAGGATGAAGAGGCAAGACGTGAGTTCATGGAGATCAAATACCAGAATAAAGTTCGCCTTGCAAAGTATATCAAGGAGCATAATGGAATTGATGTAGATCCGCGTTCTATCTTTGATATTCAGGTAAAACGTCTGCATGAGTACAAGCGTCAGCTTCTGAATATACTGCACATCATGTATCTGTATAATCAGATCAAAGAGCATCCTGAGATGTCCTTCTATCCGAGAACATTTATTTTCGGAGCTAAGGCAGCAGCAGGTTATCTTCGTGCAAAAGAGACGATCAAATTGATTAACTCCGTAGCAGATGTTGTAAATAACGACAGAAGTATCAATGGTAAGCTGAAAGTGGTATTTATTGAAGATTACAGAGTATCTAATGCAGAAATTCTTTTTGCGGCAGCAGATGTCAGCGAGCAGATTTCTACAGCTTCTAAAGAAGCTTCAGGAACAGGTAATATGAAATTTATGCTTAATGGTGCACCGACACTTGGAACAATGGATGGAGCGAATGTAGAGATCGTTCAGGAAGTTGGCGAGGAGAATGCATTTATCTTCGGATTAAGCTCACAGGAAGTTATCAACTATGAGAACAATGGTGGATACAATCCGGTTGACATTTACTTTAATGACTGGGAGATCAAGCGTGTAGTAGACCAGCTTATGGATGGAACTTACTCCAATGGTGACCACAATATGTATATCAATCTGTACAGCTCACTGTTAAATACACAGTGTACAGACAGAGCAGACACTTACTTCATTCTGAAAGATTTCCGTTCTTATGCAGATGCACAGAAGAGAGTTGAGGAAGCTTACAGAGATCAGCAGAAATGGTCGAAGATGGCAATGCTCAACACTGCATGCAGTGGTAAATTTACATCAGACAGAACGATTGAAGAGTATGTACGGGATATTTGGCATCTTGAAAAAGTAGAAGTACCTTCAGGACAGGATCTTTTTGATTAAGACAGGAGGAATGACAGATGGAATATGGAAATGATTTTGATTTTTCATACGGAGTTCCGGATGGTCCGACAATGAGCAGCAGTGGATCAGATATATTTTCAGTGATCATGACCGTTTATCTGTTGGTGATCGTGGCAGCCGTGATGATTGGTATTGTGAAATATGTATTTAAATCCATTGCACTTTACCGTCTGGCACAGAGAACAGGAAATGCAAATCCGTGGATGGCATGGGTACCATTTGCGAGATCTTATCTTCAGGGAGATCTTGCAGGCAGTATGCCTTTAAAGAAAAGAAGACTTCAGAGTCCGGGACTTTGGAAAGTCCTTATTCCGTTGATCGGAACGGCTGTAATCGCAGGACTTTATTTCCTTTTCATTGTTGTGGCAGGAATTGGAACTGCATTGAGCTATTCCACCGGAATGGGTGCAGGAAGTCTGACACTGATCTGGGTGATAGTTTTCCTGCTGATTATTGCAGCAGTAGCACTTCAGGCGATTGAAGCGGTGCTGGATGTACTGGTGAACTTTCATATTTACCATAGACTGACATCCCATAATATGGCGATTATCCATAGTGTTCTTGGTATATTTATTCCAATGTACGAAGCAATCTGCTTATTTATTATGAGCAAGAAGCCGTATAACCCGGGAATGGAGCCAAATCTTCCACCGCAGGCACCAAATTTCGGTGGTAATCCGATTCCTCCGACGATGCCTGTATCACCGGCAGCATCAGAAACTCCGGCAGAATCTGTATCTCCGATGCCGGCAGAAGCACCGGTACAGCAGGTTCCGGTAACTCCGACAGAGTCATCGGCACAGAATCCGTATGTGAATCCGATGCAGGTTCAGGGAACAGAAAGTCTGGCAAAAGATGCACAGAGTACAGAAGCAGAACCGACAGAAAATAGTGCAGAAAAATAAAGCGTAAAGGTAAAATTTAATACAGGTTCTAAAATAAGACAGCCCTTCATATAATAAAGTATGGAGGGCTGTCTTTATGAGCTTTTATTCAGCAAAAAAGAAAATAAAAAATATAGCTGCATTTCTGATCATCCTCATATTTCTTCCATATGTTGTCTCTATTTTTGTAAATGGAAAAGATGTGAATCTACAAAATGGGAGCGGTCATTTTACAATAAAAGTTGCAAGAACAGACCCAGATGGAACGGAACTGGATCTTGATCTGGACTGGGAAGAGTATCTGATCGGGGTTCTTGCATATGAAATGCCGGAGTCTTACGAATTGGAAGCGTTGAAAGCACAGGCCGTGGTGCTGCGTACAAGCCTGTGCAGAGAACTGGCAGAAAACGAGGAGAAGACGGCAACAGAGAAATATCTGACTCATGCAGAAATGAAACGGAAATGGGGAGCGGCCAATTTTGATACATATTTGAAAAAATATACCAAAGCAGTGGAAGATACAGAAGGAACAGTGGTCTGGTATAATGAGGCTTGTGCATGGACACCATATCATCAGTCCAGTAACGGTGAGACACGGAACGCATCAGAAGTTCTTGGAACAGAAGATTATCCTTATATCTGTAAGAGAGAATGCCCGTTGGACAAAGCGGCTGAGGATGAAATTCAGGTAACAGTTTTTGACTATCAGGAAATACAACAGTTATGCAGAGATTTTCTGGTGGCAGAAGAAAATTCGGAGAGTGCAGAAAAAGGCTATAACTTTGCTGACTTTGAAATACTGGAAATGGATTCTTCCGGTTATGTGCGACAGATGAGGATGGGAGATACAGTCTGTACCGGGGATCAGTTTCGGGATGCATTGTCCCTGTCTTCCAGTGCATTTTCATTTTACGAGAGTATAAAAGGTTTGAAGATCACGACCATCGGAAAAGGACATGGACTGGGAATGAGTCAGTGGACAGCAAATGAAATGGCAAAGGAAAAGAAAAATTATGAAGAAATCCTGCAGTTCTTTTTTGAAGGAACAACATTAAATAAAGAATTTGACGAAAAAGAAGCGACAGGGAATTAAAATAGAATTCTTTCCGAATAGAAGTCACATATTCTGGCAATGCTATAGTCAGAGGTGATGATGAATGAATAAGAAAGAGAAGTTTTCCTTTTTAAAGGGAAAAGGAGCTTCTGTTGGAATCGTACTTTGCTTCGTGGCAGTCATTGCAATGGTGGGGACAGTTACATTCAGAAATTACAAAAAGAATATGAATGAGCAGATTGCAAAGGTTCAGCAGGAGACAGAAAAACTGACAAAAGAAAATGATGCAGCGGCAAATTCAAAAGATGTACTTCCAATGGAGGGAGAGGAAGATGCAACACCGTCACAGACAGATCATGCGGATCGTCAGGAACAAGAAGGAGCATCCTCTACAGACGGAACAGAGGCAGAAAATGGACAGCAGCAGGGGCAGGAGACGAATGAAACTGCGGCACAGGGAAGTTCCGGTGCATGGTTTACGGAAGCAAGCATACTGGAGTGGCCGGCAAGCGGGGCAACGCTGATCGGGTACAGTATGGATCAGACCATTTATTTTCCTACTTTAGAAGAGTATAAGTACAATCCGGCAATGATCATCGGTGGTGAAGTCGGGGAAAGCATCAAGGCATCAGCGACAGGAACAGTGAGCAGTATTGAAGAGACAGCACAGACGGGAACAACCGTTACATTGGATATGGGAAATGGATATGCGGCTGTTTACGGCCAGTTAAAAGACCTGTCCGTATCAGAAGGAGATACTGTTGCAACAGGTGAGCCGATCGGTCTGTTGAATGAACCTACAAAATACTATAGCGTGGAAGGACCGAATCTCTATTTTAAGGTAATGAAAGATGGAGAGCCGGTAGATCCGATGAAATTTATGGAGTGAAATTTGTAGTTGTTGGGGTGAAAATATCTCGGCAGTAGAA
>ULWW01003353.1_pt1 | contig 13235 bp, 12 predicted proteins | sample 1960741 | NCBI WGS metagenome assembly ULWW01 (sample SAMEA4835823, study PRJEB28245) | human gut metagenome | biome: gut microbiome; material: fecal sample | place: Denmark | collected 2008
ATTTTGTGGTCTTTTCTTCTTTTATGATGCAATTTTAGAAGGATAATTTCAAATGAAATTTTCAGAATCATTAAAGAAAAATATTGATTTTCAGAATGTTTACAGAAACGGCAAGTCTTATGCGAACCGTTTTCTTGTTGTATATATTTTAGAAAATCATACAGAAAAAAACAGATTAGGTATATCAGTTAGTAAAAAAGTTGGAAATAGTGTTATAAGACATCATCTTACTCGTTTAATTCGAGAGAGTTACCGACTACATGAAGACATGTTTGATAGTGGTTTAGACATTGTAGTCATCGCAAGAGCTACAGCGCGAAATATTTCATACCATGAGGTAGAAAGCGCACTTATGCATCTTGGACGTCTTCACAAAATAGTTCATGTTGATTAAGTTTGAAAAGAAGATGGAATCCCGTTGAAAAAATTATTTATTGCACTGATTAAATTTTATCAGAAGTATATTTCTCCAATGAAGTCGACAAAATGTCCGTATTATCCGACATGCTCCTGTTATGGTCTTGAGGCGGTACAGAAGTATGGAGCGCTGAAGGGTGGCGCATTGGCTGCATGGAGAATATTAAGATGCAATCCTTTTTCTAAGGGCGGATATGATCCGGTTCCATAACGGAGGTTTTTATGTCAGCCATAGAATTGACAGCATATCCCGGTTCAATCTTAGGACCTATTGCGAAGGTGCTTGGATGGATCATGAATGGGATCTATGATATTGTATATCATTTAACAGGTGTGGAAAGCGTTACAATAAGTATTGTGATTATCACAATTCTTATTTATACATGTTTGCTTCCATTGACCATTAAGCAGCAAAAGTTTTCAAAATTATCACAGAAGATGCAGCCTGAGTTGAATGCTTTAAGAGAAAAGTACGGTAATCGTAAGGATCAGGAAGCTATGATGGCAATGAACGAAGAGACACAGCGTATTTATCAGAAGTATGGTGTATCACCGATGGGTAGCTGTGTTCAGATGTTGATTCAGATGCCATTGCTGTTTGCTTTATATCGTGTATTTTATAATATTCCTGCATACATTACTTCGATTAAGGATTATTTTGGTGTCCTTAGCAATGGAAAAGTTGTTTCTGGAAGTGTCGTTGATGTAATCAGCAATACATCCGGTTTTCAGGATATTATGCAGAAAATCGTTACAGATTATAAGATTACAACGGTTTCTGTTGATTTCACGACAAAAGATACAAGTGCTTTGAACAATTACATCATTGATGTATTGTACAAGCTGCCAAAATCAGGATGGGAGAAACTTACTTCTTATTTCGACAACATTGGAAGTGCTGTAGGTGAAATTACACCACATATTAATAAATTTAACTATGCATTTGGAAAGATTAATATTTCTGATACACCTTGGAATATTATTAAGACATCTTTTGCAGGTCATGAGTGGATTGTGCTTGTTCTTGCATTACTGATTCCGGTATTGGCTTATGCAACACAGTTATTGAATATTAAGCTTATGCCACAGGCTGGTGGAAATAATGATCAGGTGGCAAAGCAGATGAAAACCATGAATACAATGATGCCATTGATGTCATTGTTCTTCTGCTTTATTACACCAACCGGTTTGGGTATTTACTGGGTTGTAAGTGCATTGGTTCGTGCAGTTCAGCAGTTCTTTGTTAATAAGCACATTGAGAATCTTGATCTTGATGATATTATGAAAAAGAATCAGGAAAAAGCAAAGAAGAAGAGAGAAAAACTTGGCATTTCTGAGGATCAGATTCGTCAGGCAGCAATGATTAAGACAAGAAACATTGAGTCAAAAGCTAACGTAAATGTTTCTTCTGCAGAAAAAGAGCTTGAATTAGAAAAAGCACAGGCTGCGAAGTCAAATGCAAAAGCAGGAAGTATGGCTTCAAAGGCAAATTTAGTGAAAGAATTTAATGAAAAGAACAATCGCAAATAAGAGGGGGCATTCATATGGAGTATATTGAAGTTTCTGCAAAAAATGTTGATGATGCCATCACGGAGGCATCCATTCAGCTTGGAACAACAAGTGACCAGATTGAATATGAAGTTATTGAAAAGGGAAGTACCGGTTTTCTCGGAATCGGAAGCAAAAATGCTGTAATTAAAGCTCGTAAGAAATATTCACTTGAAGGAAGCGTTAGAGAATTCTTAGGTTCCGTATTTGCAGCTATGAAAATGGAAGTTGAAGTTCTTATCAAAATTGATGAGGTTGAGCATACCATTGATATCGAATTAAAGGGCGATGATATGGGAATTCTCATTGGAAAAAGAGGACAGACGCTTGATTCTCTACAGTATCTGACAAGCCTTGCTGTAAATAAACAGTCTGAAGAATATTATAAAGTAAAAATTGATACAGAAGATTATCGTAAAAGAAGAAAGGATACATTAGAGAACCTTGCAAAGAATATTGCATATAAGGTTAAGCGTACAAAGAGACCGGTTTCTCTTGAGCCAATGAATCCTTTTGAGAGAAGAATTATTCATTCTGCATTACAGAATGACCGATATGTAACAACACATAGCGAGGGTGATGAGCCTTACAGACATGTAGTTGTTACATTAAAGAGATAATAAAAGTTGAGAAGATGGGTACCTTTGGGTGCCCATTTTCTTTATTTATAAAATACACATTAAAATGTTTATGGATATGTGATATAATGAATATCGCTATCATTAGATTAGAAATTACTTAACAGGAGTGAGTAAAATCATGAATTCAGATACAATTGCAGCAATTGCAACTGCGATGAGTCCTTCCGGGATTGGTATTATCCGAATCAGCGGTGAGGATACATTAGATATTATTGATCGAATCTATCGTTCAAAAGATGGAAAGAAAAAAATCAGTAAATGCAAAAGTCATACAATACATTATGGATATATTTATGATGAGGATGAAGTTGTAGATGAAGTTATGGTACTTTTAATGAAAGCTCCGAACTCATATACAAGAGAAGATACCGTTGAGATTGATTGTCATGGTGGTGTATATGTTATGAAACGTATATTGGAAACTGTGATAAAGAATGGAGCGCGTCCGGCAGAGCCTGGCGAATTTACCAAGCGTGCGTTTTTGAATGGACGTATTGATCTTACCCAGGCAGAATCTGTTATTGATGTTATCAACGCAAAGAACGATTTTGCATTAAAAAGTTCACTAAATCAGTTAAAAGGTTCTGTTTTGGTGGATATCAAGAAAATTCGGGAAGAGATATTGCATGAAATAGCGTTTATTGAATCTGCTTTGGATGATCCGGAACATATCTCTTTGGATAATTATCCCGAAAAATTGTTGAAAATTGTGGATAACCAAGTGTATAACGTTGATAACATTTTAAAAACCTTCGACAATGGCCGAATTTTAAGGGAAGGAATCAATACTGTAATTGTGGGTAAACCAAATGCGGGAAAATCTTCATTGTTGAATATTCTGGTTGGACAAGAAAAAGCCATTGTTACAGAGATTGCAGGAACAACACGAGATGTGCTGGAAGAGCAGATTAATTTAAATGGAATCACTTTAAATGTTATGGATACAGCGGGAATCCGGGACACGAGTGATGTTGTAGAAAAGATTGGTGTGGATCGAGCAAAGAAATATGCAGAAAATGCAGATCTTGTTATTTACGTCATTGATGCATCCACGGATTTAGATGACAGTGATTATGAAATTATGGATCTGCTTCAGGATAAGAAAGCAATCATTCTTTTAAATAAATCTGACCTTGAGGCAAAGGTTACTGTAGATATGATTCAAAAACAGATTGATAAAAAAATTATATCCATATCTGCAAAAGAACGAATTGGTATTCGGGAGTTGGAGAACACCATTAAGGATATGTTCTTCCAGGGAGAGGTTACATTTAACGATGAAGTGTATACGATTAATGTCAGACAAAAGACATCTTTGCAAATTACGTTAAAACATTTGCAACAGGTGATTCAGACTATCAAAGATGGTATGCCGGAAGATTTTTATTCCATTGATTTAATGGGTGCATATGAGGAACTGGGAAAAATTATTGGTGAGTCGGTTGAAGATGATCTGGTAGATGAGATTTTCTCAAAATTCTGTATGGGAAAGTAGAAGGTTAAGGAGAAAGATGGAAGACAATTTACAGACATTGGAAAATAAGAAGAAAACAATTCCATATATTCAGGAAGAGTATGACGTAGTAGTAGTTGGAGCTGGTCATGCGGGATGCGAAGCGGCTTTGGCGTGTGCAAGACTTGGCCTTGAAACAATTATGTTTACAGTAAGTGTGGACAGTATTGCAATGATGCCATGTAATCCAAACATCGGAGGAAGTTCGAAGGGACATCTCGTAAGAGAAGTGGATGCTCTTGGTGGTGAGATGGGAAAGAACATTGATAAGACATTTATTCAGTCAAAAATGCTGAATAAATCGAAAGGTCCGGCTGTACATTCTCTCCGCGCACAGGCAGATAAAGCGGAATATACGAAAGAAATGCGCAAAACTTTGCAAAATACGGATCATTTGACCATTCGTCAGGCCGAGGTTGCGGAAATTTTAACAGATATGGACCATTTCTTTGATGAGGACACAAATTGTGAACAAATCAACCATGGAAAAGTGGATAACACTTCTGATTCTGAAAAAAAGGTGCAAAAGATTACCGGAGTCCGTACGGTATCCGGAGGAACCTATCGTTGTAAAGCAGTGGTTCTTTGCACAGGAACTTATCTTCGTGCGCGTTGCCTTACCGGAGAGATGATTACGCATACAGGACCGAATGGGCTTTCTGCAGCAAATCATTTGACAGAATCTTTATTAGCGCATGGAATACAGACACGTAGATTTAAAACAGGTACACCAGCCCGTATCGATAAGAGAAGTATTGATTTCTCAAAAATGGAGGAACAGTTTGGTGATGAACGAGTTGTTCCATTTTCATTTACAACCAATCCGGATGATGTACAGATTGATCAGGTATCCTGCTGGCTTACTTATACAAACGAGGAAACACATAAGATCATTCGTGAAAATCTGGATCGTTCACCGATTTATGCCGGTATTATTGAAGGAACCGGTCCGCGTTACTGTCCTTCCATTGAGGATAAAGTTGTAAAATTCGCGGATAAAGACCGGCATCAGATTTTTGTTGAGCCGGAAGGTTTAAGTACAAATGAAATGTATATTGGTGGTATGTCTTCCTCGCTTCCTGAGGATGTACAGTATCGGATGTATCGCACATTGCCTGGATTAGAGCATGCAAAGATTGTGCGTAATGCATATGCAATTGAGTATGATTGCATTGATGCAAATTCGCTTTTTGCATCATTGGAATTCAAGAATATCAAGGGATTATTCAGCGGTGGACAGTTTAATGGAAGTTCTGGTTATGAGGAAGCGGCATGCCAGGGATTAATCGCTGGTATCAATGCTGCGATGGAGATACAAGGACGTGAGCCATTGATTTTGGATCGTTCGGAAGCCTATATAGGTGTTTTGATTGATGATCTTGTGACAAAGAAAAATCGCGAACCTTACCGCATGATGACTTCACGAGCGGAATATCGTTTACTTTTGCGTCAGGATAATGCAGATTTACGTTTGACAAAGAAGGGATATGAAGTTGGATTAATCTCACAGGAACGTTATGACTGGGTTTGTAAAAAAGAGCAGTTGATTGATGAAGAAATCGAGCGTGTGAACCATGTGAAAATCGGTGCAAATGCGAAAGTACAGGCCTTACTGGAGAAAAATAACAGTATTCCGCTGAATACAGGAACTACTTTGGCAGATCTGATTCGACGTCCGGAGTTAGATTATGATAAGTTGAAAGATATTGATGCAGATCGTCCAGACTTACCGGAAGAAGTGACGGAGCAGGTGAATATTCTGATCAAATATGAAGGATATATTACGCGTCAGGTAAAGCAGGTAGATAAATTTAAACGTCTGGAAAAGAAAAAATTGCCACAACATTTTGACTATAATGAAATTTCCGGATTGCGTATAGAGGCACAACAGAAATTGAATGAATTCCAGCCGTTGAGCATTGGACAGGCTTCAAGAATATCAGGAGTTACACCGGCTGATGTGTCAGTATTACTGGTATATCTGGAACAATTAAAATATTCAAATCCAGATTTATTTTATCAATTAAACTCTGGTAAGACAGAAAAATAGTTAAAATATATTAAAACGAGAATTAATAAAATAAAATAGGGGGGTATATGGAATATAACACACAACATTTTGTCAGAAAACTGAAAGCTATGGGAATCACCCTGACAGATGAGCAGGTACAACAATTCATTACTTATTATGAGATGTTAGTAGAAAAAAACAAGGTGATGAATCTGACCGGAATCACAGAATTTGATGAAGTATTAGAAAAGCATTTTGAGGATAGTCTGTCCCTGATTCGTGTTGTAGATCTGAACCATAATCTTAAGATTATGGATTTGGGCACAGGGGCAGGATTTCCTGGAATTCCGTTAAAAATTGCTTTTCCTAATTTGAAAATTACACTGGCAGATTCCTTAAATAAAAGAATCTTATTCTTACAGGAAGTAATTGACGAACTTCAATTGAAGGATATTGCTGCAATTCACGGAAGAGCAGAGGATTTGGCACGTGATGCAGCATACAGAGAACAGTATGATTTATGTGTTTCTCGTGCGGTTGCTAATTTATCCACATTGGCAGAGTATTGTCTTCCTTTTGTAAAGATTGGAGGTCGGTTTGTTTCTTATAAGTCAGGTGAATGTGATGAAGAAGTGCAGGATGCAAAGTCATCGGTATTTTTGCTTGGAGGTAAGGTGAAGGATGTAACAAAATTTGAATTGGGAGATGCAAAGAGATCTTTTATTGCAATTGAAAAGGTTGCAGGTACCTCAAAAAAGTATCCCAGAAAAGCAGGAGTACCTTCAAAAACTCCACTAAAATAGAAAAAATATTACATGTTATCAACAAATAAAGCGGAAAATGTGTACAAAACAGTTGAAATCAGGTAAATATGTTGAAAAAAAGCTCTATGATATCTCATAGAGCTTTTTCATATCATGTATTCCGTATTTTATCTGGAAAGGATATGTTCAATGATTTGATTAATTTTTGCAGGATTTTCTAACTGTGGATACAGTTTGCAGTTAGAAACATGAATTACTTGAATATTAGAATTAAGTTTATGATATTCTTCTAATGTATTCAGGTTATTCTTAATATCTGTACTTCCAATGATGCAGGTTTTATTTTTTAGTTTCTTTAATGCCTGCCGAATATCTACACCCATATAATTTCCTAAGAGGCTTGAGTATAAATATTTTCCGTTGCTGTTATCGGAATGGGATGCTTCATAGTAGGCATCCTTTATTTGGCTGGATACCATATTCGATTTGAAATAATAGTTTGTCCGGAATTGTCGATCCAATCTGGCTGGATTCATAAGTACATTGTAAATAAAGGTTCCAACAAGTGGCAGATTAATAAGAATTTGTTTCAGTTTGCTTTGACTATCCGGTATATAAGTTAGTGTTTTCAAAGATACAGGATTAATTAAAATGATATTGTTGATAATGGAATCGTCTATCTGATTTGCCATGATCACAAATGAGCAGGACATATTGGATGCTACAATATCTGTTTTTTCTTTAATAATATCTTTGATAAATGCAGTGATTAACTGTACATACATATAATTGGTGTAACTTACACCCGGTTTGTCAGATAGACCACAACCTAACAGGTCAATTGCGTATATCGTATGGTTTTTCTGAAGACGTCGAATTATATTTGTCCATTCTACGGAAGAACTGGACGAATTGGTGTCATGTACTAATAAAATAGGACTTCCGGTTCCGGTTTTTGTATAGAAAATATTTCCTTGTTTCCAGGAATAATAGGATCCATTTTTGGTTGGAAGCATATTTTTGTTCGCAGCAACAGTTGCAACAAATCGATTGTAAGCGTACATGCCGGCGAATGCTGCTGTGGAAAATAATAGAAAACGCTTTGTATTCTTTTTCATAGGAAACCTCCTTTTTAATGTATATACTGTTATTATAGGCATTTTGGGGCAATTTTACAAATATATTTTATTTATTCCTTTCATTTATTTACAAAATAATTTATAATATATATGTATTTTTATAATGTTTATATCGAACATATGTTTGAGGATGAGATGGTTAAAGAATATTTAGAAAAAACAAAGATGCAATTTGAAAAGGAGAGAGACAATCTTATAGATAAAATACATTTATGTGAGAATGAACAAAAAGAAAATGTTAAATTTATTCAAATGTTGGAAGAAACCAATGATTCCAGTTATGAAGCATTTTCTCCACGTGAAACTAATGTGTTTAATCACCGAAAAATTGCAGAACTTCAAGAAAATCAAAAGCAGGCCGAAGAAGAACTTCTTAATTTACAGAGTCAGCTTGGAGAATTGAAATTTAAGCTTGCAGAAATAACAAATGTAATTAATGTAGTAGAGAAAGATGAGAATATTAGTATTGAGGAGGTAGATGCAGATACTCGGTTAGCATTACTTAATTCTGTGGAAACAGAAAGACAGCGTATTGCACGTGATTTGCATGATTCTACAACACAAAGCCTTACTTCTCTTGTACATAAAACGGAATTGTGTACGAAACTGATCGACAAAGATCCGGTTCGATGTAAGTTAGAACTTTTTTCTGTAAATAAATGTCTAAGAGAAATTATAGAAGATATGAGAGGTTTAATCTATGATTTAAGACCAATGTCTTTTGATGATATTGGTTTTGATATAACTGTAGAGAGAGCTTTGGACAAGTTTAAGCGATTTAATAATATTAATTGTACATACAAAATAGAAGGTAAACCGTATTCAATTGATAATGTGGTGCAGATTACTTTGCTCCGTGTAATACAGGAAGCATGCAATAATGCAATAAAGCATGCGGAAGCTTCAAATTTACAGGTTTGTATGAAATATCTAAATAATAAATTGAGACTTGTTATTGTGGATGATGGAAAAGGCTTTGATGTTAATACGATACGATCGGTATCAAGAGATGATAATACGGGATTTGGTCTGTCTATGATGAAGGAAAGAGTTTATTTATTATCTGGAAAACTAGATATTCAGTCCAGTCCGGGTAATGGTTGTACTATATGCGCAACGATACCTATTTTAAAGGAGGAAAAATAAATAATATGGCTGTAAAAATTATGATTGCGGATGATCACTCTATGATTCGTGAGGGGTTAAAAAATTTATTAGAATTAGATGGAGATATTCAGGTAATTGCTGAGGCAGTAGATGGTGAGGATTGTTTGGAAAAGTTACAGTTAGTAAAGCCTGATGTATTATTACTTGATATCAATATGCCTAAGAAAAATGGACTTGAAGTTTTAAAAAGTCTAAAATCACGTCGATCTAAGTTAAAGGTATTGGTATTGACGGTTCACAATGAAACTGAATATTTGATGAAGGCAGTTGATATTGGTGTCAATGGGTATGTTTTAAAAGATTCTGAATCAGCAAAATTGAAAAAAGCTATTTTTACTGTTGCAGATGGGGAAACATATATTCAACCAAGTTTGATTCCTGCACTTAATGCTAAAATGATTGAAACAAATAAAGACGCAGAAAAAATTAAGAGCTTGACCAAAAGAGAGTTAGATGTTTTAAAACTGCTTGCGGTTGGTATGTTTAATAAGGAAGTAGGAAAGCGATTGGAAATAAGTGAGAGAACTGTCAAAAATCATGTTTCTAATATTTTTAAGAAACTTGGAGTTACTGATCGAACACAAGCTGCAGTATTTGCAATTCGTAATAATCTTGTTCAAATACATTAACCAAAAAAGGGAAATGTTTCACGTGAAACATTTCTCTTTTTTATTTGTGATAAAGTGATATTTGATTATTTAATTGATAGATAGTTGAAATTGTTAAAAGTAAAAAATAGGACTTTATTTTATGTGAAAGTGTAGATTGCCATTTAAAATGTATCTTCATTGTAGAAGACATCTGTGTATGTTATTAAAATATTCTCCAGGAGAATCCTTTCTATATGATGATTAAAGGGTCAAAAGGTATCATCGATGCATGCTTGCATGCAATTCGATGTATACCTTAGTGACCCACACTACACCGAGAAAGTAGCAATTTACTTGCTAAAACGCAGAAAATTAGCGGATTTCGAGGTGGAGTCAGATTACGGGAATGCGTAGCATGTAGTAATCTGATTAATCATAAATGAGGGGCAAAATACCTTTTGACACTCATATCATATGATATATAAAAATTGAATTATTTAAATTTATTAGAAATATATCTTTATTAAATATAAAAGATATATTATCGCATAAAATTTATTGATTAATCTAACTAGTATAGCGTTTTTAAATTAACTAAACCATATTACTTGTCTATTTTCCCGATAGCACATGCCAAAAATCCTCAACGTAGCCCGCTAAGCCTACGTTTTTTGACATGCACTTTCTAAAAAATATTCTGCGTAAATGGTTTAGTTATTTAGAAAACGATATACTAGTAAAACAAATAATTAATAATTGATACATTTGAGTGGTTTGAAATTCTTGTAGAGTATATTAAAAAGTCTTAACTTTATCCACTATGTCTGAATAATCTTTTATATGAACTGTCAAAACTACATTTTCGCTCAATATATTAATAAGTTGGTTTCACTGTATGAAAAAATTCAAATAATTGATCAGTTCATAATAAATAGAATTTTTATTTATACATCCAGCATTGTATAGGATAGTAGATAGTGTTATTATAAGAAATTTTTATTAATTTTAAAATTTAAAGTTGGATATATGAATTCTATAGGAGTTGTTTTAAACAATCATATAGAAATATTAGTAATTGAACGAGCATCTATTAGTAAAAACCAAGAGAAAGATTTATATATGAGAATAAAAAACAGAGAATAAATCAGTGATTTTTTAATTATTATTAGTATAATTGATGAAATTACTCCAAAATGTTTCACGTGAAACATTTTATATAGCAATGCAATATGAAGAGTGATATAATGAAAAAGAACAATTGGGTAAAATAATAATTAAGGAGAAAAAAACTAGAATGGGAAGAATAATTGCGATTGCAAACCAGAAAGGTGGAGTAGGAAAAACCACTACAGCAATTAATCTGGCAGCCTGTTTGGCAGAAAGTAAAAAGAAAGTATTGGCAATTGATTTGGATCCACAGGGAAATATGACAAGTGGATTGGGCGTTGATAAAAATGAAGTGGAAAATACTGTGTATGAACTTATGTTAGATGAGTGCACAATCAATGAAAGTATGAATAATACCGTTGTTGATAATCTTAAAATTATTGCATCAAATGTGAATCTTGCTGGAGCTGAGATTGAGTTATTAGGCATAAATGATAAGGAATATATCTTAAAAACAGCAGTAGATTATATTCGGGATGATTATGATTATATTATTATTGATTGTCCGCCTTCCCTGAATATGCTTACCGTTAATGCAATGACAACAGCAGATACGGTATTGGTTCCAATTCAGTGTGAATATTATGCTTTGGAAGGATTGAGTCAATTGATTCATACAATTAACCTTGTTCAAGAAAGATTAAATCCAAATCTTCAGATTGAAGGCATTGTATTTACGATGTATGATGTAAGAACAAATTTATCAAATCAGGTAGTAGAGAATGTTAAAGAAAACCTTGATGCAAAAATTTATGAAACAATGATTCCAAGAAACATTCGTTTAGCAGAAGCTCCATCCTATGGACTTCCTATAAATATGTATGATTCTAAATCAGCTGGAGCAGAGAGCTATCGAAAGCTGGCAAAAGAAATTATTAATAGAAAAGATTTGGATTAATGGAAGGACAGAATATGGCAGTAAAAAAAGGATTAGGAAAAGGGTTGGATTCTCTGATTGCCGATAAGGTAAGTACAAAACAAGTGACAAAAACAGAATCACAAGTAAAATTAAAGAGTGAACATGCGGCGGATGCTGTGATGATGGATATTACAAAAGTTGAACCAAATAGAGAACAGCCAAGACAAAAATTTGATGAAGATGCATTGTTAGAGTTGGCAGAGTCTATTAAACAGTTTGGTGTATTACAGCCTTTATTAGTACAGGAAAAGGATGATTATTACGAGATTATAGCGGGAGAGAGAAGATGGAGAGCTGCTAAATTAGCTGGTGTTAAAAAAATACCGGTAATCATCAAAAAATTAACTGCACAGGAAATTATGGAAATCTCATTGATTGAAAATATTCAAAGGGAAGATTTAAATCCAATTGAAGAAGCCATGGCATATAAGAGACTTCTTACTGAATTTAATTTGAAACAGGATGAGGTTGCAGAAAGGGTTTCAAAAAGTCGAACAGCAGTTACAAATGCAATGCGTCTGTTAAAATTAAATGATAAAGTGCAACAAATGGTAATTGATGAAATGCTGACAACCGGACATGCCCGTGCACTTCTTGGAATTGATGATCAGGAAAAGCAGTATGTATTAGCACAAAAGATATTTGATGAAAAGCTTAGTGTAAGAGATACAGAAAAATTAGTAAAGAGCATCCAAAATGAAAAGAAAAATAGAACAAATGTTCGAAAAGAGATTGATCCAAAATTAGAGGCTATTTATCATGATTTGGAAGAACAGATGAAGGGCATTCTGGGAACTAAAGTTAGTATTAATCACAAAGATGAGGAAAAAGGTAAGGTAGAAATCGAGTATTATTCGCAGGATGAACTCGATCGGATTATCGATTTGCTCAGAACAGTGCAAAAATAGGTATAATATCCTATTTAAAAATACATAAAAATATAGGACAATAGAATAGGAGAGTAAATATGATTTCACAATATTTAGGGTTTGATTCCGATTACATTATTTTAGGACTTGCAGGATTTTGCATTGTTTTATTTATTCTTGTAATTGTAAACATGGTTCAAACCAGTAAGATGAAAAAGAAGTATAAAAAATTTATGAGCGGCAAAAATGCAAAATCATTGGAAGAGACATTGGTAAAGAAACTGAACCAGATAGATTCTTTGGTTGAGGCAAATGCAGCGAATGAAAAGAATATTAAAAATGTGGTCAACAATATGAAATTTACCTTTCAGAAAGTTGGTTTGGTAAAGTATGACGCCTTTAATGAAATGGGAGGAAAACTTAGTTTTTCTCTGGCATTGTTAAATGCATCCAATGATGGATTTGTATTGAATGCAGTACATAGCAGAGA
>ULWW01059884.1_pt1 | contig 13212 bp, 10 predicted proteins | sample 1960741 | NCBI WGS metagenome assembly ULWW01 (sample SAMEA4835823, study PRJEB28245) | human gut metagenome | biome: gut microbiome; material: fecal sample | place: Denmark | collected 2008
AAAGATAGCAAAGACTCAATATCGCATCCCCACAAAAGAGCAGAGAGTGCGGTATATGCGCGATGTTTCTTTTCGCAAAAGTAAGAACTGTTGATTCCTACTTGTTTGGCAAGAGTTGCTTCATCGGTTCCGTTCGGGCCATACTTCTCATTGACGACGAGCATCAGCACATCGTAGAGTTTCGAGTCACCGTCCGGGAACTGTTTCAGCAGCTCGATTGCGCCGCCAATCAACTTTGCATACTGCAAAAGAATCTGTGCCTGAGCATAGCGTGCATCCGATTTATGGTCAGATGCATCCAACTGATTGCCAGCAGTTGCAATCAAGCGCAGGGTACTGTTTCCATCCACGCTCGACGGATGTGTAATGCGGGAATACTCACGAAGCAGTACCTCTGTGTTGTGATAGAGATAAGCAGCTTCAGCGCCCTGAACCATGCCCTCGTTGGGAGCCAACTGGAGAACCAGTTCCTTGATGGCTTCGCCGCCGACTTTCGCAATATCTTCGATGATTCCATCAAAGTTATTCCGAATCATAACGGCAGATACCGGGTCGCTGTCCAAAATAGAGCCACGAAGCATTGCCATTGCCAGTGAAATGCGGGCTGGCTTGCAAGGCTGAGCGCTCCGGAATACCGCCCGATTCATTGCATCATCAACTGCATCCACCAGCTGTTGGCATCTCGCAAAGAAAAGTTTACGCATTTCCAGATGTAAACGAGGCTTTACGTAACCTGTGCTGTTTTCCAACAGTGACTGAATCTCCGAGATGTTACGGACTGAACCGTCCGTATCCATATCATGGAGCTGTTCAATCATAGCATCGATATCTCGTGCTTTGAGAATCCAGTTCAATGCCGGATAGCACATCAAGGCAATGACAACGAATTTTTCATCGGTTCCTTTTTGCGCCATCCGGTTCGCGCATCGGGCAAACACCCTATTGCGGTTCGTGCCGTTGTTGTAGGCAATAAAAGTTCGATTGATGTTCACAACAATTCCCTCCGAGGACAGGATGGAACTCAAGAAAGCTTTCAGTTCAGCATCCGAATCCACAACCAGATTATTTTCCAGTGCCATCATTCATTTTCCCCCTCTCCCCTGTTTTCCTCAAAACATTCAAAAGCTCAGCTCTCGCGTCGCTTTTGATGGTTTCACCAAGCATTGTATTTTCAGACATGTGCAAATCATAATGATTTTCTTTGCAAAGATTGAAGATTTTCTGGCATGCTCGGAAACTATGTACTGGTAAATCGGACCCAAACCGAATATTTCGTTCAAAATTCTCATAATTCTCAATGCTTCTTGCACATGAAGTATAGACAAAAACAGAAGCCCCATCTTCAAATCTCAGGTTCTCGCCGACCGCTCCATTAAGGACGTCATACAATTCTTTCAAAAAGCCATCACCCATAGCTTTGTTATTGGCTCCGTTCTGAATACGATGGTGGACCACGATATCGCCGGTGATGGGCACTTCGCTTCTCGTGATGCTTGTTGTCTCGTCCGGGATTCTTGCCTGTTCAATGTATACAACGATAGGTCTTTTACTTGATATCATAAACGCACTTCCTCGACTCAAATGATTGTTATTATTTCAGGTTTCGTTGTCGCCATGATTTGTCTTCGATGTTCAGGCTTAGCTCAAAGCATTGTTCCTCGCTATCTTTAACAGGATACTACCTCAAATGATAGCCAATTCGCACAGACGCGCAAGAATACTTTTTAATGTCCCGGACACTATATCTTGTATCATATTTGCATTATACCACAATATATAGTGTGCATCCAAATTTTGAGCACATTATATGTACAACTTGTTGTCTAGCAAAATTCCGAACGTTGCAATATGATGGACAGCGGTCGCAAAACTGTTGATACTATTGAATTAAATTGCGTTTCATACAACTTTGTGATATACTGTATATAGGGGTATGCTCCCATGAAATACTGTCAGGAGGTGCATGAGTTTGACAAATCAAGATATAGACATTTCCATGGATAACGTTGTTCAATACGCAAATCAAATTCGGATGCCGCTTGATTCGTGGAACAAAGAAACTCAGAAACAGATATTGTCTGTAATGGAAGCTCAGAGAATAGCGTCAGGGCTAAATGTTACGACATTCTACAACACGCTTCTAGGCTCTACATGCTCTTATAAAACCATCCAGCACATTCGGGAAGGCACAAAGCAGATGCCGCTCGAGTTGGTGTTGGCGTTCTGCTATGTTTTCCACTACGACATTTCAGAACTCATCAACATTCAGAGTGAAAAAAACAGAGCAGAGAGATTTGCCGATTACATGCAAATCGGTGCATCCATCGAAGCTCTCGGCCCACATATCATTTATAACGCTGCCGCAGATATCGCCAATCTTAATCAAGAAGGCCCTTCCTCTGCTATGGTAAGACGCCGCTGCTCGCAAGTTCTCACTGCTTTTGCGCAGAATCTTCAGAACGAGGAAAAAGCCAAAGAAGAGCAAAGCAAGTAATTCGACAAACAAAAAGAGCCCCGTACAATCCAGTTTATCTGGTGTACGAGGCTCTTTATTTTTAATAGAAAGCGTCCGCCATAGATAGCAGCACATCCATATTTCCATCGGAAGCCGCCGGTCTATCCGGTTCTGGCATCTGCTTGCCCATGGGACGTTCAAGAGGCTTTGGCTGTCTTGGCAATGGAGAAGGCACGGATTTATGTGCCTTAGAAGGTTTCCTTGCCACAACGTCTTGGACCGAAACTTGCGGTTCGGGAGTCTGAACTGCAGAACCAGAAAGCTGATACTTGCGCAATGCAGTTTCAACAGCTTCTTCTATCACATTTCGGAGTTCCGTTGAGGAAGGGCGTTGTTCGAGGCTGACGCTCTCAGGAACACTTTGAAGAGAGTTCAAAAGCGCATCTACGATAGTCGGTGTCCGCTTTCCATATCCTGCGTTTTTCAGAATATCGTAAGCCGCCTTCTGTTTCGGGTCTGTGAGGTCAAAAGAAACCGGAAGTCTCACCCGATTACCCTTGTCTTGTTTCGATGATGCCAAGGTGTATCACCCCGCAATCAACGACTTTCGGCAGCCAACCTGCTTTCTGCCATCATTTTGTAGCCAACTGCATTGGCGCGTGGGTCATCGATGAACAGATAATCATCACGACCGAGTTCGCTCTCGATAACGGGACGCATCAAGATAGAGCCGCCACCGATGAACACGGGATACGACAGCGTCAGGTCAACGCCTTTTTCTTTCAGAGACCGAATCAGAGTGCGGGCATAGTTCTGAGCGGTCGTGTGAACCACATCATTGAGTTCTTTGCCGGGATTGTAACCGCAGCGCAGAATGTTGTCGATGGTATAGTCGTCCACATCCAGCTGAAAGCGATTACGAACCGCACGCTGTACCTCATCGTACATCTTGATAACGCCGTTGTTGAAGCTCTCACAGAACGCCATGTCAACCTGACCACCACGGCTGAACTTCACAACGTCGGTGGTATAACCGCCAATATCAATGATATAGGTATAGGCTTCCGGGCGAGCCATGATTTTGGACATGTAAGGGGCAATCGCAGCCACACCCTGCGGGAAGACCATTACTCGAACGATGCGAACCTCAAAATCCACATTGTTGTAGGTAAACACCACACGGCGGCCATCACGGCCAAAGTACTTATCGTACTCAGAGGCAAGGTCATGGATGTGAGTTGGAGGAAGGCCCATCGCAAGACACACATCCTGCTTGACCTGCTTCTGGCCAGGGCGTACATACCCCATCGCCATCATCTCTTTGGCAATCGCAATGAGAGTCAGAACGTAATAGGACCAGTCCGTCGTTTTATTGTACATATAAGGGATACGAGACTGAGTAAGGGTATAATAGTTGCCGTCAAAGAGAAGCGTATCGGACTTTACTGCCGGAGGAATTGCACCATGGCAGATAAGACCTGAATTGAAAGGCTCAGTATGCGGCGTCTTGATGTTCTTGTTACCGGTATCAACGGCAATGACCAACGGATTCATAATTCCTTTTCCTCCTTATCACACAACATCACGATATGCCAGGTAACGAGCCGTTGCAAGTGCAAGCTGTGCATACTCGCTGTGGATATCCCGGCTTGTATCAAACTCAATGCCGATACTGGTCATAGCCTTCCAGGACATCTCGATGTATTTGCGGCAAATCTCGGACTTGCCGTTAATAAGACGGCGAGCGTTCTCTTTCATCGCCTTGGAAAGTTCCGGCTCCGTATAGACGGTCACAGCATGGATATCATGCTCTTCCAGAATCCGGAACATCTCGATAGCGCCGCGCAGTGCATATTCCACTTCATCGGCTGCATCTCCGCTGTAAGAGCTCTGAATCAGATTCTTGCCGGTATCAATGCACAGACCAAACGCGCCATACTGATTGTTCTTGTCAAATCGGGCATACAGGAAAGCATTGGCTTCCTCATCGCCCACAGGCTTGACATCGCTGGAAGAGCTTTCTTCCTCGCTGAAATGAGGAGCGCTCATGCCGCTCGGCCATTCGGCCGCTTCATCTTCTTGAACCGATTCTTTCTGCGCCCCGTCATTATCCGACATGGTATCCGGCATAACAAACTGTTCGTTCGGAATCTCCGAAGAGAAAGAATCCGGAGCAGCAGAGGTTTCAGGCTCGTCCTGAGAGAAGCTCAAAGAGGTTTCAATCGGCTCATCATCCCCCTTGACAGGCTCTGCAGCGTCGTTTTCGATATCGCTCAGGTCAATTTCAATCCCATCGTTTTCGGGCTGAGAAACGCTCTGAGCGGCATTTGCGTCAGGGCTCTTTGCACCGTCCAGAATGTGCTGGAATACGAGGGTGTCATCTTCCTGCTCATTGTCCAGGGAAGGAACGTCGGCAGGCGTAGGCTGCGGTGCCGATGCAGGCTGTGCAGGTGCAGCAGGTTGCGCAGAGGGCTTGGCGGCAGCTGTCGGGCTCTGGGTTTTATTGCTGCGGCGGAACAAAGTATTGATAAACGGATTTCCGTCCGTAATTTCATCCATCTCCTGTTCCTTAGTTTCCTTCTTTTCCTTCTTCGGCTTGGCAGGCTGCTGCATAGCGCCGGGGTTTCCTTTCGGAATCATAACTTCCGGCTCGTAATCGTCATCGTACACGCGGTACTTCTCAACAGCGGATTCCTCCACCTTCTTTTTCTGGCGTTCCTTTTCAGCTTCCTCTGCGGCTTTTTCATGTTCACGGTTTGCTTCATTTGCGCGGTTTGCTTTCGATTCATCCAGCCGAGCAAACAAGCTGTTCAAACTGCGGTTCTCAGACATAATTCATAATCCTCCTTCTCAAACATTCGGGGCTTGAGTATTAGCTTCAGCACTGGGCCCAACTTTGGGCTCAGCACCAGGCATTGCATTATTGGACATTGTCTCACTGCTCACGACGCTGGCACATACCGGAACGGTCTTGTCAAGATTGACAGCCTGCTTCAGGCAAGTCGGCCAAACGCAGTAGTCCTTCGCGTCACAGCGCCATGGGCAGCTCCGTTCGGCACATACGGCGCGGACCGTTTTCTTTTGAGCAGCCACCGTAAATGCACCACCAGGCGTTGCACGAATCTCAGAGCGTCGCCGGTCAATCAACTTATCGATGCCACGCTGAACAGCTTCCGGAGTAGTATTCAGTGTAGCTGCAATGTCTTCAACCGAATGTCCTGCCTTATCCAGTGAATCAATCTGGCCGAGCAAAACTTTCGTCATCTTGGGATGTGTACGAAGCGGTTTATTAGATTCCATCAATAAAAGCCTCCTGATAATTTATCGAGCCAGGCGCTTGAGGCGCTTGTAGTAGAAGTACTTCTCTTTCCAGGGCATGTTCTGTGCCTTGAGTGGGGACTGAGCGAATTTGAGGGCTTTCAGCATTGCTTTCATCTCTGCGTCCTCATTGGCGCAGAACAAGCCGATGGTTTCGGGCAAAGCAAGGCTCACAGCAAAGTCCAGCATACCGGTAGCAATCCCGCGCCGTTTATAGGCGTTCTCGACTTTGATAGAGTCGATATAAAGATGTGTCGTAATAGGCAGGACCATCGCAACGCTGTCTTTCGGGTCTTTGTCGCACAACATCTGGCGTTCAGCATTTCGGGCACAGAGATAGTTGATGGCAAGCTGCTTGTCGGGAAGCGGATTGGCAGGAGTAGGCCAGATATCCGCCATCGTTCCCTGCTTGGTCGGAACCTGAAGGATGTCTGCCATCATTACAGCAACTTGAGCCGTTCCATCATAGACCTTAAAGGTGACGGCAGTATCGGAAAGAAGATTCTGCTCACCGAGTTTCGTGCCCCGGTCCTGATACAGAGCACTACTGCAATCTGCAACAACCACAAGCTGGTTCAGGTTCTTATCCACAATCGTGATTTTCTTTTTCATGGTTTTCTATCTCCTTTCCCTATTCATTCACAGCAGAACTTGCGCTTCGAGCCGGTGAACACAACCACCATTGAGGGTCGCATACCACCGGCAGGGTCCTTCGTTCCGTTCTGACCATACTTTGCATAGGACGGCAGCAGGCGGTTGGTGAACTTAACTCGTTCCGGCAGGAAATGCACCCGAACGCCAGGCTGGAGATAGATGTGTTCCTGAAACCAGGCAGCATCAGTCGATACCGGCAGCAGCATGACAACGGTCGTGTTCTTCTTCTTGCCCTCAGCAGCACCCTTCGCAACCCACAGGCGCAGATTTCGTGTCCCGCTCGGAGGGCAGCAATACACGACATTGCCGCGCCAATCCTGTGCAAGACCATCTTCCTTCTTGGTAAAGAACTTCTGGCACTTGGCATTTTCGGGGCGGGCACAGGCATCCAAAGTGAAATGATAAACGCGGTCAAGTTCCTGGAACAGTTCATCCGGGGTTTCCCATTCACCCGCAATGGCACTGCTCACGCTGCTGTTGACGCTTTTGGTGGATTTCATAAAAACCTCCTTGTTATTTTTGAAAAGGTACATTGTAATTTGTTCTTGTGACACCGTTTTTTGGATGCTCTCGAAAAGACACATTTGCTTTCCAGAAACAAGACAAAAAAAAGAAAAGGCAGTCACTTTTTTCAGCGATTAACGTGCTTTTTTGCCCTATGTTTTCATTATCTTTGATTCGCACATTTCCGCAACAATATTTATGAAAAATTAAAAATTGCCCCAGGATTTTTCGTCCCAGGGCACGGAAAAAGTCACATTTTATTTTTTGGAAGGTTCATACCAGCTCACATTCTCACCGAAACTGTAAAGACCAATACCAACGTCGAACGCTGCATCGTCTTTGCCCACAAGATATACCTTGTAGTTGCCGACAGGAAGAACCAGGTCACTGTATGCGTCATCAATATACTCAGCAATAATCTGTTTGTTGTCAGTGTGGATGAACAGAATTTTGAATTCGCCATTTGTGGTATCAACGGTCGTATAGCAATCAACGAGGGTGGACTCGTTCTTGACATCAATATCAAACGCTTCAACGGCTCCTACAAGCTTATCAGCGCTTGCCGTGAAATCAAAAGACCCGTCGCCCATCACATAGCTACCTTGATACCCGGTCGCAGAGTATGCCGTCCTTCCGGCCGCAATCTGCTGCGTATCATCATACAGAGAAGCCTTATCCACACATCCAGTCAGAACCATCATGGTGCAGATAGCTGCAAGGAGCAGTGCTGCGAACTTCTTGATATGTCTCATCATTCATTACCTCCCACGCTATCCTGGCTGGAATCGGCGTTGTCAGTGGCTTCTGCGGGCTGATTTTCAGTGTTTTCGTTGGTGCTTTCGGTATCCTCAGATGCGCCAAAAGTCAGCGTCATGTGTGCGGTTTTCGGTACAACATTTACCGTCATTGTTGTCTCAAGGCCGCTGCTGTTCGTAACCTTGACCTTGCTGGTGCCGACCAAAATGCCCGTCACTTCACCCTTAACGTTGACGGCACAAACCGAATTGTCGGTGTTCTCAAACTCATACAGGCTGTTATCGTTATCCGTATCAGGGTCAGGAACATCAGTATAGACATGAATCGTCTTAGTCTCTCCGATTTCGACTTCCAGGTTGTCGGCATAGAGCTCTTTCGGAGCCTGCTTGACCTTGAGTTTCACAGTCTTGGACACACCATTATCTGCCGTGATAGTGACCGTGGTGGTTCCGGCTTTCAGAGGAACAATCTTATTGTTCTCCACTCGGGCAATCGATTCATCCCCCACACTTACCGTAACTTCACCCACATCAGCCGTTTCGGGAATTGTGGTGTATTCGGGATTCACTAAATTGTTATCAGTAGTAGTGATAATATCATCCATCTCAAAGCCTTCAAGCGGAGATACGACAGTCACTTCCGCGCTGCAGTTCAGCTTGTTATCCCGGCTATAGATATTGATTTCCGTTCTGCCAGATGAATTAGCAGTCAAGCGCAGCGTGTCATCCAAAGATGCAACGCTCGGCGCAAAGCTCTCAAATGTCATTCCTCGATGTTCGAGAAGCTGCGTGAGCTGGTCTCCCGTCACCTCAGTGCCATTTTTAAGAGTTCCGGTCAACTCAATCACGGTGCTTTCACCGAGCTTCAAATCTATCGTTTCCGGCATCGAAATCGATACCAGCCGATGCTCACCGCATCCAGCCATCAGCAGCGCAGCGACCACCGCAACGCAGCCGATTGTGACAATCTGTTTTAATCGTTTCACAGTTATACATTCCTTTCTTTAAGGTGTGATACTATTCAAATTGGTACTTTCATACTTACAACTCTATTATCAGCAAATCGCACGAATCCGCAACGGGTGGTTTTTAGCGGAGATTCTTTCAGATATTACGCGAAAAAAAGCAGCCACTCCCGAAATTGGAGCAGCTGTCATTTGGTTAGAGCCGAAAGCCGTTTGCATTTCGAGTGCGAGTGAGGTATAATGGTAGCAGGAAAGCAGACGTCATTCTGCTGGTGGACTGGCACCTATAATCCGAGTGAGATGCAGAGTACAAAGACCTGTCGGTTGGCGAGCAACGATAAAACTCGAAAGAGATGCAGGACATAAGGGCCTGTCGGTTGGCGGACAACGATACAAACCAGTCACGAAGGGACATCGGACAATACCACGGTATTGTAGGCGTTCCTTTATTTTTTGCTCAAATGCAGGTAGGGCGAAGCAGCAAGCACAAATAAAAAGAGAGGGCAGCCGATTTCTCGACTGCCCTCAATTGTTGTACAGAAGCGACCATCAGGTCACACTGGGAAGGTCATTTTGCGTCTTTGAGCCACGGCTGAGACTGCACTTTCTCGAAGTCCGCATCGTTCGGCATCACGCCACCGTACGGAGCAATCGTGTAGGTCACTTTCGTGACCGGAGTGCAGACACCGGATTCATTCACATTACCGGTTGCAATGTAGACTGCCATAGGCACCTGCATTGCGCGGCCAGTGATGTTGTTGTTGATGAAATCGCCGGTAGCTTTCGGAATGACCCAAGCCGTATCGCTATGGTCAATTGCGTTATCACCCTGAGTCAGGACGGTATCGCGCAGACGCATGTACAGCTCGCCACGGCGCAGACGGTTCTTTGTCATGTCGTATACCGAGTTGCCATACTCGCCGTCAGGGTAGTACTCCATGCCAGGCATATCACGCATCAGCCAAGGACCATTGGCCTTGATATTCTTGATTTGGATAGCCACAGTAGAGTAGTTCGTGATGCGATAGTTGGTAGGCTCTTTGACTTCACCGCTCGTGGTGTTGCCATACATACAGACATACAGAGGAACCGTAGCCTTCAGCAGAGCCGGATGCACATACAGGCCGCCATCGTGGATAATCAGCTCGTAGTTGCGAACCGTCTCACCATTCGGGTTGACGACCGTATGGACATCCAACGCAGGACCGCTCTTGGTGTCGGTGTTGATAGTTACCAGATACGGAGCCAGGAGTTTGTGGTTGTAATGGCAGAAATCGCAGGTCTTATCCTCGTAGTTCCACTCAAAATCATCATCGGTGCTCGTACCATCTGCGTACAGAGGCAGGGAGCTGATGGTGCAATCGGTCACAAACGGGATATTGGTCTTGCTTTCCTTGACATTTTCCTGCTTACGATAATCGTAGGCATCCACAAATTCTTGAGTCAGGTTGGAGGGATTACCGCCCGCAACGTACAAGACGCTGCTGACTGTATCTTTCGCCTTGAGCTTTGCATCCAGAATCGGAGTAGCGTCAACGTCGCTCACGACATCAATCAGATTTGCATCATCATCTTCCATCTGAATGTTCACATGGAAGTTCGGGTTCTCGTTGTAGATAATCTTATCGCTGTCAAGAACCGTCACATGCAGCTGACGCGGGTCAACGACAAAGCGGCCATTCAGAACCATGACAATGTAGTTCTTCAGAACGGGGTAATTAGCTTCAGTCAAGCCGACATAAGTCAACGGATAAGTGCCAACAGGAGTCGATTCGTCAGGAACCAGGTCTTCGTGACCATTTACCAGAGTCTTGAAATAAGACTTCTTGTAGCTCTGGTCCAAAGTCAAGGTATCACCCTGCACCAGACCATCGATTTCCAGCCAGCAGCCTGCAGAAGCCGCAGTGCCGTAACCATAAGCCTTCTTATCGTGCCAGGGCTTTTCCCCTACGCCGTCACCATACAGTCCACGCCAACTTGCAACCTGTGCGGTCAGGTTGGCGCGTGCGATAGCGCCGGAATACTTCTCCTTTGTGATACGGTAGTTCTTGGCATCCTTACCAGTCAGTGTCGGATGAGCATCTGCCGTAATCGGATTCTCGTCCAACTCATAAGGCCAGTTGGAGCTTACCGTGCCATCTGCATTCAGCTTCTGGCCAGCATCCTTGGTCTTATAGTTGCCGGGAAGGGTTTCTTCCTTAATCTTAACGTCATCACCTTCAAGCACGCCATCAATCAGGATATCCTTAATGGTGGCTTTGGTCGTGCCGTCATAGTGTTTGACGTTGCGAGGATAGGTCGGGTCTTCCAGATAAATACTGTGAACGTACAAATTCAGAGGAGTGATAGAGCCAGACAAGTCTTCCTTCTCAATGTAGTAGTTGCCTGCGCTGTTGCCAACGAGAGAGAGTTCACTGGTTCGGATGACGACATAGGGACCGCCAGCATCGCTGACATTCTTGCCATCAACCGTGTAGTTACCAGTCACCGTAGTGGTGCTCAGCTTCACAGTGTTCTCGTCCTTCGCAATCAAACCGCCAGAAGCAATATGAACATTTTCCAGAGTTGCCTTGCTGGTGCGGTCGTAGGGTTTATCGCCAGTACCGATAATCGTCAATCCGCGAGGATAGATATCGAACTTGACGGTATCACCAATACCGCTCGGACTGCTGCCGTCATAAGTATGACCGGGGTTCGTGTTCTCGTAGCGATATGTGATGATGTAACCCGACACCGTACATTTTGCTGTTGCGGTATAGGAACCGCAATCGGAGCGCGGATACTGGTTCTTGTCCGTAGACGCATCGCTTGGAGCCTTCGTCAATGTACCTTTACGGTTAGCATAGACGATAGTGGTGTTCTTCACGATATTGTCCATATCGGTAGAAGACAGGTTGCCGGAAACGCTGATGGAAGCTTCATCGGGGTTGCCATCATACAGCTTATTGGCTGCAGTGATAGTAATGGTTACATGCTGTTCCTCAATACCGGAATCGGGGTCGGTATCTTCGTATGCGGTATCGAAAGCATTCTTGCCGTTACGAGAGAAACGAGAAACAGAGGATTTGACCAGCTCAATGCTGGAATTACCAGCCTGCTCAGAACCGGAACCGCCGCCATCATTGCTGATGTTGACTTCCAAGACCTGAACCTTGTGTCCACCTGCATCAGTTAGAGTAGTACCAACGCCTGCAGCCCAGCTCAAACCGCCATTGCCGTCGCGCTTACAGCTGCCCCAGCCATCTGCATTGGCGAGCTTAGAGGACTCGTTAGCGGAGCCGGCGTACCAGCCGCCGCCGCCACCGCCAGGGCCTTCAACACCAACCTCAGAAGAACCATCAATAATACCACCGAGGAACATAGAGAAGTCGCCGCCAGACATACCTTGGCCAAACGGACCACCGCCGCCAAGCTGGCCGCCCCAGACATGCAGGACGCCGTTGTTATCGGAACCGCCAGTAGCATCGCAAGCGCCGTGCTGGTTAGCACCACCACCGCCTGCAACAGCCAGAACATACTTCTTAGCCGTGTTTTCATCGCCGTACTCAGCCAAACGACCTGTGCCGATGATGCCGACAGCCACGGTAGTAGCACCGCCGCCAGAAGCGCCCTTCAAGCTCCAGTGAGCGTAGCGCTCCTGCATCATGATACCGCCGTTACCACCGCCGTTGTAGCCGCCCTGGACCACAACTTTTGCGTTAGCATCGGGGCTCGATGCACCGTTGACGTAGCGTGTCGGGTCATGAGAACCAGCACCGCCGTTGACGAAATAGAGCGTCGCGCCCTTTTCCGCCTTGACGCGAATCGTGGTCTTGCCGCCAAGCGAAGTGCGTTCGGGAGACAGACAAAACTGGTTATCAGCGCCACCGCCTGCACCGTTCAGAGTGATGATATACTCACCGGTATACGGAGCAGTGTACATAGAATAGGGTTTCGAAGTGCTGTTGGGTTCGGAGTAGACCTGAGAAGAGGATGCACCGCTGTTCTGTTCATCAATGTAGAAATACACCTGGTCCATGTTGGCCTTTGTGGTCGGAGCATCATAGCAGATGTAGTAGATAGCATTACGCCAGAACCATTCCCAAGTTTCCTTCGGAATCGTGTTGCCGCTCTTAGAACGGTAAGCGAAGCCTTGACGCTTGTTGACGAATTCATCATCCGTCACCTTTTCGAAGAGGTCCGTAAAGCACTTACCGTCAGAGTTGCGAATCTTGTTATCGATAACCACGGTATCGCGGGAATCGATGCCGGAACGGTTATTTACGCCATTCCCCGCGATGAAGTAGGTTTCCATGTAACGCAGACCATTCGGAGCGATAATTGCCAGGTCTTTGTAGTTGTAAACCGCACCGCCGTTATTCAGAGCTGTGTTGATTTCGGAAATTTCATTCCGCAGGGTCGAAATGTCCTTTGCGCTGCCATTTGCAGTCGTAATAGTATTACGCTTCTTCGTAGCTTTGTTCGGAACATTGGCCTTAATGGAAATGTTGTAATCCAGAACCAGTTCAGCGCCGTAAGAGGACTGGCTGATATCCTTATACAGATGGTCTTCCGGATTGCT
>ULWW01028652.1_pt1 | contig 13072 bp, 12 predicted proteins | sample 1960741 | NCBI WGS metagenome assembly ULWW01 (sample SAMEA4835823, study PRJEB28245) | human gut metagenome | biome: gut microbiome; material: fecal sample | place: Denmark | collected 2008
GCCGGAGATTGAGGGAATTATTATCAATCCGTGGAATCGTACGATTATGCTCGATAAGAAGCTGATTCGCATTATTATGCCTTATAACTAGTAAATTTAATTATGTGCTCGTGCATCCGGATTATCAGGGGCAGGGAATGCCGGAGGACAAAAATAATGTGCCATTTTATTTGAAACATGGGTTTTCTGTTATGGAAAATGGTGTGGCAATCCAGCTATGTAATTATGAAAATAAGAGATAGCAGATTAGTATAAGTATAAGTAGAAGGAGAAATGATAAAATGAGAGTAGCAGTAACATACGAAAACGGACAGATTTTTCAGCATTTTGGACACACAGAGCAGTTTAAAGTGTATAATATCGAGGATAATAAAATTGTAAACACCCAGGTTGTAGATACAAACGGACAGGGACATGGCGCTCTTGCAGGTTTCCTGAATTCTGCAGGCATTGATGTACTTATCTGCGGAGGAATTGGTGGAGGTGCACAGACTGCACTTGCAGCTGCAGGAATCCAGCTGTTTGGAGGTGTATCAGGGGATGCAGATGAAGCTGTAAAGTCATATATCGAAGGAAAACTCGCATACAATCCTGATGTGCATTGTACACATCACGATCATGAAGAAGGCCATTCATGTGGGGAACATCATTGCGGCGAGGACAAGCATGGATGTGCTGGGAACCATTAATCGCATAATTCCAAATAATAGAATGCCATTATATATCGCAAAATAAATTTTCTGCAAAAGTCCGGGCGCTATGTATTTTAGTGAATACCAGGGCTTTTGTTCTATGTAAACGTTTACAGTTGTGCTATAATGGGCAAAGAAAATAGAAAAAATGAGGTGAAAATTGTGCTTAAAGCGGAAAATTTAACTCTTAATGTAGATGATGAGGGTGGTAAAAAATGCCTTCTGAAAGATATATCATTTCAGGTAGATGACGGGGAGATGCTTGTGATCACCGGACCAAACGGAGGCGGAAAATCAACGCTTGCAAAGACTTTGATAGGAATCCAGACACCGGACAGTGGAAAAATCATACTTGATGGAGAAGATATCACAGATTTTGATATCAATCATAGAGCAAATGCAGGAATCGGTTATGCATTTCAGCAGCCACCGAGATTTAAAGGTATGACCGTTATGAAGCTGCTCAAGCTTGCGGCAAAGGACGAGCTTTCGGACAAGGAATGCTGTGATCTTCTGACAGCGGTAGGTCTTTGTGCAAAGGATTATATTTACAGACAGATTGATGGAACTCTTTCCGGTGGAGAGATGAAGCGGATCGAGATTGCATCTGTGCTTGCAAAAGAACATTCGCTTTGTATCTTTGACGAGCCGGAGGCAGGAATCGATCTGTGGAGCTTTTCTATGCTGATTCAGAAATTCGAGGAGATTCACACAGAAAAAAAGCAGAGCCTTATCGTAATCTCGCATCAGGAAAAGATCATCAACATGGCAGACCGCATTATGATTATTGATGATGGAGAAATCAAGAAAATCGGCACAAAAGATGAGGTTCTGCCTTACCTTAATGGTGTGCAGAAATGCCACAAATGTGTAGAGAGACTGGAGGGAAGATCATAAGATGATAAAGCTTGATAATGTAACGGAAGGCGTATTAGACGTCATAAATGATAATAAATTCAGTCAGACAGGTGCTTTCAATCTGCGTGAAAACGGCACATCGATCTGCCATGGAGACAGTGAGCACATCAAGATAAAGAAAAAGACGGACAAGCCGGGCATTGATATTTATATTGATGGAAAAACAAATGGAGAGGCAGTTTACATCCCTGTAGTATTAAGTAAATCCGGCATGACAGATCTTGTATACAATGACTTTTATGTGGAAGACGGCGCGGATGTAAGAATCGTGGCAGGCTGTGGAATCCATAATAGTGGCTGTAACGAGAGTCGACATGATGGAATCCACACCTTCCATGTTGGCAAAAATGCAAATGTCCGCTATGAGGAAAAGCACTATGGCGAAGGAAACGGAACAGGTGCGCGAGTGCTTAATCCCGTAACTAATATATTTGTAGGAGAGAACTCTGTTTTCACACTTGATACAGCACAGATCAAGGGCGTGGATTCGACCGTCCGGGAGACAAATGTAGAGCTTGAAAAAGATGCAAAGCTCTATGTCACAGAGCGTCTGATGACAGACGGAGAACAGAAAGCCGAGTCAAATATTGAAGTGAAATTAAACGGAGAGAACAGCTCCGCACAGATTGTTTCCAGATCCGTTGGAAAAGGAAATTCTGTTCAGACTTTCCATCCGAATGCAATCGGAAACAGTAAATGTCAGGCTCATATCCAGTGTGATTCGATTATCATGGATCAGGCTGAGGTTGGTTCTATCCCAGAGATCAGAGCGAAAAATATTGATGCTGCAATCATTCATGAGGCAGCAATCGGAAGAATCAATGATGAACAGCTTCTTAAGCTCCGCACACTTGGACTTACCGAGGAAGAGGCAGAGGAAGTTATCATTCAGAACTTCTTAAATTAAACTAACGGTAAATAAAAATCCAGAGCGTGATATTGATATGCTATTAGGGCACATTAATATGCTCTGGGTTTTATTTGATGAAATGACAAATAGTGAGTACATGAAAGTATTTGCAGGGGCTTTTCAGATATTTGTAAGACAGGAATTGCCGGTATTTTTACTGGGAACGGGATTGTATGAAACATTGAGGAACTTCAAAATGAGAAGAGCCTTACTTTTTTGTACAGAGCACCTAAAATCCAGCTCAAACCATTAAACAATGTAGCAATAATCAATAAGTACAAAACTATTTTTAACATATCAGCGGAGCAGGCATCGCAGATGGCCGGACTGACGAAAGGATATCCGTTTGCATTTCAGGTATTAGGGTATCTGACATGGAGACAAATGAGTTTAATCCTTATCGTAAGCGTCTCATAAGAAAAGGCATTGTATCAGGAGAGACGAGAGGGTATGTGTATTTTACGTTGCCGCTCTTTGACGAATATGTGGTTGCCAATTATTAGAATATGGAATTGGCAGACGATAGTTACAATAAAAACAAAATACAGACAGAAAAGGAAAGAAAAAGATGGAATCAAAAGTAAAAGAAGCGGCTCAAAGAAAAATGTGTGGTTACAACTGTGCGCAGGCTGTGGCATGCACTTATTGCGAACAGGCAGGCCTGGATGAAGAAACAGCCAAAAATCTTACGCAGGGATTTGCAGTAGGTATGGGTGGCAGTATGGAAGCAACATGCGGAGCAATCATCGGAGCTGTAAATGTATTGGGCATGATCAATAAAAATCCGCAGAAAACAATGCAGAGTGCAAGACGAATCATCAGCAGATTCAAAGAACAAAATGGTACCGTTATCTGTAAAGAACTCAAAGGGATTGCAGATGGGGTTGTCAAGAGGGAATGCATTGACTGTGTAAAGGATGCAGCATTATTTCTGGAAGATGAATTAAAATAAATGGATATCAATAGCATTATGAGTGAATATTATAAATTTTTTCAAAACAAAAAATGCGAATACTTTCCGTGCCACAAAGGAATCCCGGAAGAGGATTTTAATTGTCTGTTTTGCTATTGTCCTCTCTATACACTTGGGAAATCCTGTGGTGGAAACTGTGAATTTTTAGAAAATGGTGTCAAATCCTGTATGAACTGCGGTTTTCCACATCACCGTAAGAATTATGATAAGATTACAAGCCGCTTTCAGGAAATTGTAGATGTTATGGCAGCTTCAAATAAGGGGGAGGCATCGGATGAAATGTGAACTTAATCCCAGATTATCTTCCGGTGACTGGAAAGAATTTTGCAGTCGTTTTCATTTCCAGCTGGAGGAGTTGCCGAACATTCAGGCAATTTATAAGGCGCTTTTTCCACTGATGGAATCTTATGCGTATTACTCTTTGAATCAGGAGTTGAAGGAAGTATCTTTTTCGCATTATGCTTATGGATTTGTGACGCTTGGCAACGGCATGGATGAACTGTCGGAATTATATCTCAATCACGAGCAGATTCAGGAAGCTTATATTGTGGATTGCATCAGTCTTATGCTCTTATCAAAAGCCTATGAAGAGTTTGCACATGTGGTAGAAGAACAAAGTGGTCTGTATCTTACAGAATTATCTTTTCTGGGAGATACCTATTCCCTGGATCTGCTTCCACAGATTTATGAGCAACTGGCACCGGATACGATTCAGTTTACCGAGGGACAGATGCTTCGTCCACTAAAGACAGCAACACTCATCCTGCATTTGGATACAGAAACACATGCGGATGTCAAACAGTTATGTAATACCTGTGAAAATTGCAAGAATTTTTCCTGCCCGTCCAGAAAGGCATCGGCTCCGACATTGCCGCACACCTATGGTGCTATGCAGATTTTTCATGTAAATAAATGAAAGATAAGTGAGATTTATGATTTACAATGGTTATGAGTGGTTATATAATAAGTATAACCACTCATAACCATTTTGCTATATAGATGCGTACACTTATTTATAGGAGATGCATATGGAAAATCCAAGGGAACGTATTCGTGAAATAGAAAAAAGATTGGCGCAGTTGCCGAAGGGAACCTTAACTTACAAGACGATCAATGGCAAAAAACAGCCATATGTGCAGAGGACAGTTGATGGCCGCTCAGTAAGTTATTATGTCAAAGTGTCGGAGCGGGCGCAGATCCTGATGGAATTTGCGGAGCGAAAACGGCTTGTAGAAGAGAGAAAGCATTTGCTTGCATACAGGGAAGGATTAGCTGCAATCTTAAAGAAAAATCCATATCTGGATATGAAAGTTGGATGCGGATATCAGGATTTTCGTGATTTTGCATGTGGAAGGCAGTTTTATGTAGACAAGACACATTTTATTGCGGAGTGGCTGCGCAGTGAGTCAAAAGTGACACTTATAACGAGACCGCGGCGTTTTGGAAAGACCACGCTTCTTAGTACCGTTGAAAATTTTTTGGACCCGCGTTTTGGGGGACATTCCGAATATTTCGAGAAGCTTCAGGTGTGGACGGAAGAAGACTGCAGAACACTCTATGGAACGATTCCGGTAATTTCTGTTAGTTTTGGAAGTTGCAAGGGGCGTGATTATGCGCAGGCAATCCGTGGAATGATCAGCAGCTTTTACAATCTCTATGAGAGTCACCGCTATCTGATGGAGGGAGAAAAACTTGATGCGGAAGACAAGGCGGTATACCAGCGAATGAAAAAAGCGCTGGAGATGGGGGATGAGACAAAAGCAGAGAGTGCCATTCCGCGTTTGTGCAGGCTGCTTTACCGGTATTATGGGATTTGGCCGGTCATTTTACTGGATGAATATGATACACCTTTACTGGAGGCGTATACGGATGGTTACTGGGAAGAGATGATCGGAACCTGTCGCCAGTTGTTTCATGCGGCATTTAAGGAGAATGCTTATTATAGCCGGGCGATTATAACCGGAGTGACGAGGGTGACAAAAAATTCGCTTTTTTCGGATTTGAATAATATAGAGGTAGATACGGTTACATGCGATGCTTACAGTGACTGTTTCGGGTTTACAGAGGAAGAAGTGATTGATGCGTTACAATGCCAGAATGTGCAGGAATTTAGCAAGGTAAAGGCAATGTATGACGGCTTTATTTTTGGCAGCCAGAAAGATATCTATAATCCATGGTCGATCTGTAATTATCTGCGACAGGGGGAACTGATCTGTTATTGGACGAACACAAGCAGTAATAAACTGATTGGGGAAATCATAAGAAAGCATCCGGTGCGAAGCAAGCATGAAATTGAGCAGCTGATGGCGGGAGAAACTGTTCACAAAAAGATTAACGAGAATGTAACGTTTCAGTATCTTGATGGCGATGAAAACAGTCTGTGGTCGCTTTTTCTTGCAATCGGATATATAAAGGCCGATTACGTTGTGAAACATGGGGAGATTACAGAATGTGATGTATCAGTAACCAATCAGGAAGTTATGGAGATGTTTCGTTACGAGGTGCTTGCTATGTTTGACAATGGCAATGCAATCTATAATGATTTTGTGCAGGCATTGTTGCAGCACAATGTTTGTGATATGAACGATATACTGTTGGATATCGCATATACATCCATGAGTTATTTTGATGTTGGAAAACGCCCTTCGGAACGAGCTCCGGAGAATTTCTATCATGGACTTGTGCTGGGACTGATCGTCTCTCTACGGGACAGGTATCGCATCGTGTCAAACAGGGAGAGCGGACGAGGACGGTATGATATTGCGATGTATCCCTTACAGGATAATATGGATGCATTTCTTATGGAATTTAAAGTGCATGATGAGAAAACGGAAACGAATCTGGAAACGACTGCGGACAACGCTCTCCGTCAGATTGAAGAGAAGGGGTATGAGAAGGATCTTCATGCAGCAGGAATCAAATCGGAACATATTTACAAGCTGGGCTTTGCCTTTTCCGGCAAGGATGTGTTGGTGAAAGAAGATTTATAAAGACCAATGGTGGTGGTAGGTTGTTAATCGAAAAAGAGATATGGTATACAGGAGGAAATTTTTATGTTCAGACCTATGCGAAGAAAAGCAAAAGAGATACAGGAAAAGTAAAGCAATAGAAGTTACAATAAAATTAAGAAAATGATAATTAGCGGAAGAATGCCAAAATTAAATTGATATTCTTCCGCTAATCTTTTATAATAAACAATAGAAAAGCGTGTAAGTGCAGGATCGGAGATGAGCAATGATGAAGTCAAGCAAAGAAATGGCAGAGATTTGGAATGTTTCAGAACGAACAGTGACTACATTCTGTAAATCGGGTAAAGTACCCGGGGCGATAAAGGAAGGAAGAACATGGAAGATACCGGAAGATGCAAAGAAACCGGCCGATGGTCGTGTTATGTCCGGTCGATACGTGAAGAAAAATATAAAAAATACGATAAAGGCATTGCCTATTGGAATTTCTGATTATGTGCGTGCACAGTCTGAATATTATTATGTGGACAAGACAATGATGATCAAAGAGTTTCTGGATCAGAAACCGTTGGTAACACTTTTTACCAGACCGAGACGATTTGGAAAAACATTGAATATGGATATGTTAAGGGTTTTCTTTGAAATATCGGATGAAGATACAAGTAAGTATTTTTCTGATAAGGAAATCTGGAAATGTGGCGATACCTATCGCATGCATCAGGGAAAATATCCGGTGATCTTTCTTACATTTAAGGATGTAAAATTTGATTCCTGGGATGCTACACTTGATAAAATCGGCAGTCTTCTTCAGACAGAGTATGGAAGACATCAGGAATTGCTGGAAAGCGAACGTGTTGCAGCATATGAAAAAGAATATTTTACAAGAGTATTAGGTGGGAACGCTTCGGAAGTTGATTTGACATCGGCATTGGAAAAATTATCGCAAATGCTTACCGAATATTATGAAAAAGCTCCGATTATCATTATTGACGAATATGATACTCCGATTCAGGAGGGCTATTCGAAGGATTTTTATGATGAAATCATAGGGTTTATGCGCAATTTTTTTTCCGGTGCATTTAAGGATAACAAAAATCTTTCCTATGGATTTTTAACTGGTATTCTTCGTATTGCACAGGAGAGTATTTTTAGCGGATTGAATAATCTGACCGTGAATTCTGTAATGGATCAGGAATATGACAAATATTTTGGATTTACAAATGAAGAAGTTCATGAAATGCTGAGATATTATGATTTTCTGGATAAAGAAACAGAACTGAAAGACTGGTATGATGGTTATTTATTTGGAAATGAGGAAATTTATAATCCATGGTCAGTAATCAATTATATTGCAAAAGGATGTATTCCACAGGCATATTGGGTAAATACCGGAAAGAATGAAGTTTTGGAAGATGTTCTTAAAGTTGCAACTGATGATATTACAGAGAGATTGTATGCTCTGTTACAGGGAGAGAGTGTCATTGCCAGAATTGATCAAAACGTAATATATCGCTCGCTTGCGGAAGATCCGGCAAATATTTACAGTCTTTTATTGGTGGCGGGCTATTTAAAAACCCCAAGGAAGGAACTTCAGGCGGATGGTTCCTATTTGTGTGAGGTATCCATTCCGAACAAAGAGATAGCGGCGGTCTATAAGAGTGAGATTCTGGCTCATTTGTTACAGATAGGTGCAATCACAAGAACGACAGCAAATCGAATTGCGGAAAGTCTCTACGCCAACGATCTGGAAAAATTGCAGAAAGCGATAGCCGAGTATATGGATCGATCCGTCAGTTTTTATGATGCAGGAGCGGAAGGTTTTTATCATGGATTAGTTCTGGGGCTGATTGCTTTAATGGATAATCAATATAAGATTAAATCGAATAGAGAGTCGGGAGATGGAAGATACGATATCAGTCTGATTCCAAGAGAGAAGAAGTATCCGGGCATCATTATGGAGCTGAAGTGGAAAAGTAATCTTGACGAGAGATCACTTGAAAAATTGGCGAAGGAAGCGTTAATGCAGATTGATGATAAAAGGTATGATGCGGAAATGCAGCAAGGGGGAATTAAGAGAATATTGAAACTTGGGGTTGCTTTTTCGGGAAAGCAGTTAAGTATTCGGTCGGTAGAATAGGAGAAGCAACAAAGAATGAGCGAAAGATTAGATGTGTTAAACCGAGATGTTTTTGTAGAAAATTTGGTTCAATTAGTAAATTGTTTGTCAGATAAAGAACAGGGATGTTGTTTCGGCCTCGATGGGGCATGGGGAAGTGGAAAATCCTTTGTTTTAGATAAATTTGAAGAGAAATTGAAATGCATACAGTCAGAAAAGACGAAAACAGATACGTATTTTGTTTTTCATTATGATTGTTGGAAATATGATTATTATGATGAACCTGCAATTGCAATAATTGCAGCTATGTTGGATGCAACAGATAAGGAACTTAGCATGTTTTCGGAAGGTGTAGAAAATGCCAAAAGATTAGGGCTAGAAACGGTGCGAAAAACTCTTAAAACAATTGCGGGAGAATTATGCAAAAATAAAATAGGTATAGATTTAGTAGATTTGGCAAGTAATATTCTGGAAGAGCATGACAAAGAACGGGAACAAGATTTTGATGAATTATATGGATTCAAAAGAGCGTTAGAAGCTACTAGAAAAGGTATACAGGATATTGGTTTAGAAAAAACGGTGGTAATTGTGGTTGATGAATTGGACAGATGTTTGCCAACATATTCAATCAAAGTATTAGAAAGATTACATCATATATTTGACGGATTAAATAATGTTATCGTAATTGTGTCTATGGATAAGAGACAATTAGCGCATTCAATTAAAGAAATATATGGTAACATAGATGTTGATACATATCTTAGAAAATTTATAGCGTTTAAGGTGTGTCTTGATACCGGAAAAGCAAAAGGATATGCTGATAAATTTGCATCTTATTTTTCAATGTTTGAAGATGGTTGTAACGATGAAGTTGAATCCTTTTTTATTGATATTATGAGTGGAATGGATATGAGAACTCAAGAGCGGATTTTTAGAAAAGCAGAAATTATTCATCGCATAATCTCGAGCAATGAGAAAATGGATAGTAGTATAATGACCTTTGAAATATTGTTTTTGACATTAGCATTTAAGCTGAAAAGTACACAATTACAATGGTTGCTGGATACATCACATTATGTGGAAATTGAGGGAAAGTTAACAAAAAACTATTATAATATGCTAAGACAATATGGGAAGCAAGTGGGGGCAACAGGGTACACATATGGAGGAGCAATGGTTATAAAGGACAATGTGATAGGAAAAACGTTTTATTGGATAGCTAATGCCCTTAATTCATATGATCAAGGTATATGTGGTCCTTATTATTATAATAAAAATGTGGGGAATGAAATTATAATAATAAAAAAGTTCTGCAAACTGATTGAAATTATAGATGAAGACTGATGCATTTAAGAAGAGAATGTGTTTTTTAAAATAACGGAGGAAAAGAGAATGGTTGATACCAAAAAGGAACAGGAACGTGATGAACTGCACCGTGCAATATGGGCGATTGCAGATGAGTTGCGTGGAGCAGTCGATGGTTGGGACTTCAAAAATTATGTTCTTGGCACGATGTTCTATCGTTATATTTCCGAAAATCTGTGTAATTACATAAATAGCGGTGAGATTGATGCAGGTAACACCGATTTTGACTTTGCTAAAATGCCGGATGCGGATGCAGAAGAAGCAAGAGAAGGACTGGTAGAGGAAAAAGGATTTTTTATCCTTCCGAGTGAACTTTTCTGTAATGTCCGTGCCAATGCTGCGAATGATGAAAACTTAAATGAAACACTGGAGCGTGTGTTCCGTCACATCGAGGAATCAGCGAAAGGCAGTGAGGCAGAGAGCGACTTTGCCGGACTGTTTGATGACTATGATGTAAACAGCAATAAACTGGGTTCTACCGTTGCAAAGCGAAATGAAAAACTTGTAAAACTGCTGAATGGCGTAGGCGAAATGAATCTGGGAGATGTAAAAGACCATTCCATTGACGCCTTTGGTGATGCGTATGAGTACCTTATGACCATGTATGCATCGAATGCCGGAAAATCTGGTGGAGAGTTCTTTACTCCGGCAGATGTATCTGAACTGCTTACACGCCTTGGTACTGTAGGAAAAACAGAAATCAATAAAGTATATGATCCGGCTTGTGGTTCGGGTTCATTGCTTTTGAAGGCTGAGAAAATTCTGGGAAAGGATGCTATCCGTAACGGATTTTATGGACAGGAGATCAACATTACAACCTACAACCTGTGCCGTATTAATATGTTCCTGCATGATGTGGGATTTGATAAATTTGATATAGCTTGTGAAGATACATTGCTCAGTCCTCAGCACTGGGATGATGAGCCATTTGAGTTGATCGTATCTAATCCACCGTATTCTATCAAGTGGGCGGGAGACGAAAATCCACTGCTCATCAATGACCCTCGTTTTGCTCCGGCTGGAGTTCTGGCACCTAAGAGCAAAGCGGATATGGCGTTTATTATGCATAGTTTGTCATGGCTTGCGTCTAACGGAACTGCTGCCATCGTATGTTTTCCGGGAATCATGTACCGTGGTGGTGCAGAGCAGAAAATCCGTAAATATCTGGTAGATAACAACTATGTGGATTGCGTTATTCAGTTGCCGAGTAATTTGTTCTTTGGCACTTCGATTGCAACCTGTATCATGGTAATGAAAAAGAACAAGGCAGACAACAAGACCTTGTTTATTGATGCTACAAGCGAATGCGTGAAGGTGACCAACAATAATAAGCTGACACCAGAGAATATCAATCGGATCGTAGATGTGTTTGCTAAGCGTGAAGAAGTGGAGCATTTTGCACATCTGGCAAGCTATGAAGAAGTATCCGGCAATGATTATAATTTGTCTGTATCCACTTATGTCGAAGCCGAAGATACCAGAGAGAAAATTGATATCGTGAAGTTGAATGCGGAAATTAAGGAGATTGTTGCTCGTGAGCAAGTGCTTCGTGATGAGATTGATAAGATCATCGCAGAAATCGAGGTGTGATTTATGGGAGAATTATTTCCGAATCAATACTGGGGAATGGAGATATGGAAACATCAAGAATTGCCGATAATAGAATCACATGATTTTAATTTTTTTAGATGCCTTGAATTTAACGATGGTTATTATGGAAAAACAGTAAGTGAACTTCATAGCGGAAATCTGAGATTAAGTAGAAAAGATAATAGGTATTCAAATCTCTTTCCCGGTCAAAAACTGTCATATTGGGCAGACAGTCCGCAAACGGCAAGGGCAGAAATCAAAAAGTGGGGATCAGGTAATAATATTTTGACATTTTGGGCATATGATGATGGGAGCAGTTTTATTCCTACAATTTATCCGGCTGAAAATATTCGGATAATTGATGGTGTTCATTTTGGATTTGATAAGATTTTGAAAAAAGTTGGCAACCATGAAGAATTGACCCGTAGCGAAAAAGAGTTTATTGATAAAATAGGACGTGAAAGGCCAGATTGTCTTGCATATTATTCAGAAGCCAAAACGGGAGGCATTTGTTTTTTGTTTTTTGAACAAGGGTTTAAAAAACTTTCACTTCGTGAGGTAGCATTACGTTTGGGCGATTATAAAGGAAAGAACACAGCTAAGGTGACTTGTGCAGTTACAAGTGATTTTAATCCAGTATTGGAAGGCTATGGCCATTATTTTTCTCCGATCGCAAAGAGGAAATATGATGATAAGTACACAACAAGTGATGAATATATACTGCGAAAGCAAGTTAAGGATTATTCACATGAACAAATAACGGAGATGATGCGATGAGCAGATTAGATAAATTAATTGAAAAATTGTGCCCAGATGGAGCAGAATTTTTAACTTTGCAAGAATGTACCCAAAAGGTTAAAAATATTAAATGGAAAAGTTATTCTGGAAACGATAAAAAGTACATAGATTTAAGCTCAGTGGATAGAGATTTACATTGTATAATGGAAACACAAAATATCAATTCGGATTCAGCACCAAGCAGAGCACAGCAAATTGTACAGACAGATGATATTCTTTTAGGAACTACTCGTCCAATGCTGAAAAGATATTGTATGATTCCGGAAACATATGATAATGAAATTTGCAGTACAGGTTTTTGCGTGTTAAGAGCGAATACAGAGATTGTGCTTCCAAAATGGATTTATCATAACATTGCTACGACTGATTTTTTTGCTTATGTTGAGCAAAATCAAAAGGGTGCAAGCTACCCAGCAATATCCGATGCAAGCGTAAAAGCGTTTAGCTTGCCTGTACCTCCTCTGGAGGTACAACGTGAAATAGTCCATATTTTGGACTCTTTCACGTTACTTACAGCCGAGCTTACAGCCGAGCTTACAGCCGAGCTTACAGCTCGGAAGAAACAGTATGAATTTTATCGTAATAAACTGCTGACATTCGATAACAATGTTAAAATCGTTCCGTTAGCTGATATTGCTGATATTGGTACGGGCAGTAGTAATACTAATGAGGGACTTGAAGAAGGTAAATATCCTTTTTATGTCCGTTCACAGGAACCGTTGCGAAAAAATGAATATGAATATG
>ULWW01073272.1_pt1 | contig 13035 bp, 9 predicted proteins | sample 1960741 | NCBI WGS metagenome assembly ULWW01 (sample SAMEA4835823, study PRJEB28245) | human gut metagenome | biome: gut microbiome; material: fecal sample | place: Denmark | collected 2008
AGACATATGACTCACTTTAATAATTATACACAATATTATGCCAATTACAATAATACCGGCACATAATATAAAAATAATTAAGATTTCAGGCATAGACTATTTCCTCCGGCAGAATTTAATTACTATTCTCTCTACAGATTAAATTATATCCACTTAATTTATCTTAATTCACTCATTTATGAACCCCGATAACTGCAAAAGCTGCATGATATTCTCACACAGCTTTTGTATATTACGTGTATTATCTTTGGCATTAACCTTTATTTTAATTTTGCAACGACCATATCCACATATTTCTGACAGATTTCCTCGCTCTCTGCCTCAACCATGACACGGATAACAGACTCTGTACCTGACTCACGCACAAGTATACGTCCTGTATCACCTAGCTCAGCAGTAACCTGTTTGATGGCTGCCTGAACATCAGGGTTGGCAAGTGCCTCCGCCTTGTCAGCTACGCGCACATTTTGAAGCACCTGTGGATAGATATTAAGCCCCTCACAGAGCTGGCTCATCTTCTGTTTTTTCGCCATCATGACCTCCATCATCTTAAGGCTGGTAAGGATACCGTCGCCTGTTGATGCATACTTAGAGAAAATGATATGTCCTGACTGCTCTCCGCCGATACGGCAGCCGTTCTGCTGCATGTACTCATATACATATTTATCACCTACTGCAGTCTTTGCGTAGCCGATTCCAAGCTCATCAAGGGCCTTATAGAGTCCAAAGTTTGACATAACTGTTGTGACAACAGTATTGTTATCGAGCTTTCCTCTCTCTTTCATGTACTTTCCATAGATGTAGAGGATATGGTCTCCAGTGATTACATTGCCCAGTTCATCTACACAGAGACATCTGTCTGCATCTCCATCGTATGCGAAGCCTACATCAAGGCCATTGTCCACCACATACTTCTGTAAGCCCTCAATATGTGTAGAGCCAGCATTATTGTTGATGTTTAGACCGTTTGGCTCATTGTTGATGACATAGCACTTTGCTCCGAGTGCCTCAAAAATAGACTTTGCCATGTTCCATGAGCTTCCGTTGGCACAGTCAAGACCTACCTTCATGCCCTTGAATGAGTAGACACCAAGCGATATGAGGTATCCCATGTAACGGTTACGGCCTGCCACATAATCCACTGTACATCCGATTGCATCCTTATGTGCATAAGGCAACTCCTTCCACTCCTGACCAAACAGGCGTAGCTTGCCGTCTATATAGTCCTCGACAAGGAGAATTGTCTCCTCATCCATCTTCTCTCCATTGCTGTTGATAAGCTTGATTCCATTGTCATAGTATGGATTATGGCTTGCCGAAATCATGATACCACAGTCAAAATCATCGGTTCTTGCTACATATGCCACCGATGGAGTTGTGGTAACGTGTAATAGATATGCATCTGCTCCCGATGCTGTAAGTCCTGATACAAGTGAATACTCAAACATGTAGCTTGAACGTCTTGTATCCTTTCCTATTACTATCTTCGCCGGCTCGTCGAGCTGCTTCTGCTTCTTAAGCTCTCCATAATACCAGCCTAAAAATCTACCAATCTGATATGCATGCTCTGCTGTTAAATTGACATTAGCCTCTCCACGGAAGCCGTCTGTTCCAAAGTATTTTCCCATTATTGTCCCCTTGTGAAATAAATTTTTCTTATATTATACACTTAACAAATATGTTTGTGTAGTAAAACAGTATTATTTGTTAAATTATTCGACTTCATAAAATCAATTGTTTATTAATGTGATAAAATTGACATATTATGTAAATCAAAGCTACATAGATATCTTATGACACTCCATATAGTATCTCTTCTCATTCGCTTCTCCGATTGAGAATGTCTTTCTGGGAAGCACCCCGCCCGCATTTATTGCAGGGAACAATGTGCTTTTGTCTATCGACTGAAGAAAAATTCCACATCCCTTAGTCTCCTTAACCAGTCCGTGAAGTGCCTCATCACCATGGATATAGTCAATTGCCACATTGGCATGTATCTCAAGATATTTATCTAAAATGCCCTGAAGTATCTCAACCGGAAGACGATCACCGCGGTTTGTAATATTTATTCCATATGTCTTAATTGCGGCTGTGCAGGTTCCATCATTATTTTCCAGAACCATTTCATTGCCATTTGCCGGTTTTGCACTGTCATAGCTTCCTGATTCAACATACTCAAATACTATCTCATCGCCCTCAGCGCTCTCAAGTCCTTGTTTTGTGATTTCAGCTTCGAAAAACGACAGCATGTCCTTTACATCAATATTTGTTAGCAGTCTGTGAATAGGCTTAAACTCAAGTGCATCACTATGCATATTACAGATTTCCACAAGAGCATGCCTTGCAGGATGAGTTTTCAACTGCTCCTCTGTGAATTTTCCGGATTTTTTGATATTTTCCCAGCAGGTCTTCGCTGTTGCAAGCGAATGGTTTCCATCACCTACTGCAAACAAAAAGCCTCCACAGCTATTCTGTTTTGCTGCAAATGCCTCTGTCACTTGCTTTGCTGCCTCACCCTCGACAGCATAGCCGCGGATATGTCCGCCACCCTGCATAAGGTCTGTATCGTAAAGCTTACGAAGAGTATCCCTGATGGCATACACATACTCGATTATTCCATGCTTTACAGCTGCTATATTTACTGCATCTTCCTGTGAAGCACCCTGGCAACCATCAATCTTTTGTCTATCTATAGGATCATCAACAAGCAGCATAACATGTGGCAGCTCAATAGCTGCATTCTCTCTTATTTTCACTCTCGGAGGTATACGTGAGATTACTGTTCCCTCTGTTGCTCTGATGAGAGTCTTCTTTTTCGGGTCGAAATCATAGTCATCCAGATCAATAAGTCCTACTATTCCAAGACGCACCCCCGACTCCGTAATACGCTCAACAAGCACATAGCCATCTGCCACCGCTTGCTTTAAGGTTCCATCTGTGAGATATGTATCCATAGTGGTATTAATATATTTGATTCTCTCATCATCAGTCATTGAAGCATATTTTGTTTTCCTGCCGGTTTCTTTGTCATTTTTGACACCATCCCCTGACGAATTGCAATCATTCTCCCGATTCTCAATTGTTCCCAGATATATTTCGGGAAACACCACATTAAGTGTTGACGGAGCATCGCCCACATACTTTTCCACAGCATCCCAATAATCAGCCTGACTTGTGAACTGGTCACAGGCGATAACTGACCATTTTTCCATATCTATACCATCGTTTGGCAAAAGAATATTTGCCGGATTGAAACAATTTGACATATCAACAATTCTCCTTTAAATATACAAAATATATAACAAAAATCCGCTATACTCTATAGTATAACGGATTTACTTTTATTTGCATATATTAAATTCCTTTTGTTGTTAGAATTCTTCCAACTGCATCATCTAATTTTTCTGCCGGTATCTCGCCACTGTTAACTGCAGACAACACTGCATTATAACTGCTCTCAAAGCCTGTTGAAACATAAAGCATGCTCATTCCTGCCTTAACAGCTGCCACAGCAGCCTCATCCTGTGTACATACCTTATTAAGAGATGCGTCTGATAAATCATCTGTAATCAAAAGGCCATTAAAGCCCATGGTAGTTCTCATATAGTTTACGGCACCTGCTGATGTAGAGCATGGCGTGGTTTCCTCTCCTGTCACACTCTGGCAAATCACATTTCCCATCATGACTGCCGGAACACCTGCCTCAATTGCCTTCTGATATGGCACAAAATCAGATGCCTCAAGATCCTCCAGCTTATCTGTCATCCAGAGCATTCCTGTCGCTGAATCTGTAGTAGCCTTTCCTTTTCCGGGAAAGCTCTTTGCTACAGAATTGATTCCTGCACTATTATAGCTGCTTACCTGTGCTGCAACACAGTCACCTACAGTCGCTGACTCGCTGCCAAATGCATATGTATCGTTATCTGCATTATCACCATATGCTATATCCGCTGTCGGCCCAAAATTCATATTAAGGCCATTGGTAGCCATATATGAGCCTATCTTTCCTGCACTGCTGCCCGCTGCGTCAGCATCTCCAAGCTGTGATGGCGCCTGCTGTGCCTCATATCCATTAGCTGAAGCAAGAGGAAGTCTTTCTCCACCTTCTTCATCAATTGCAAGAAACAGATTCACGCCCAGTCGCTCCTGCGAAAATGACTGCAGACTGCTCATCATCTTTGTAACTGCAGCCTCTCCTGAGAAATTCTCCTGTCTGAAAACAAAACCACCAAGAGGATATGTACCAATAGCTGCCTTTGTCTTGTTACCGGCCTGAGTTAACTGTGATACACCTGTAATCTCCTCCGGTCTCGTAATGAATAGCTGGGCTACCTTTTCCTCTGTTGTCATAGAAGACAGCTTTGTCTTGACAGAATCTGACGGAGTAAATGCCAGTGCTGCCTGCTGTCCATCAGCTTGTACCTGCTGAGTTCCATCCGTCTCCTGAGTAGGATTCTGTGTCTCCTGCTGGCTTTCTGTTATTTTCTTATTCGCCTTATTCCCCGGCATCACAAAATGCACTGCTCCAAATACCAGCACAACTATCAGTGCAATTACTTCTATTGTGATGAGGTACTTATATCCATTTTGTCTGAAGTTCATATTTAATCCCCAAAATTTGTGTTTGTTAAATCGTTATTAGGTCCGCTTACTTTTCCTGATAATGCACTGCTGTATTCGTTTACAGTTGCACTAGGAGTATAGCCTGTATCACCTTCAAGGAACTGATGCACTCCTGTAGCCATGTCTGCAAGTGTAGTAGGCACCTCAACCCATGCACCATCGACCTTTCCACCATAGAACACCTGTGGATACGCCGTCGAATCCTCTACTGTATAGTCTGCAAGATTTTTAAATACTAAAAGAATCTCATCAGTATTATAGTTAGTGTTGACATGACCAATCAAGTCTGATACCATCTTAATCTTTGACGCTGTATTCATCTGCTTAGCTGATTCAAAAACCTTGAACAGCACTGTTCTCTGTCTTTCAGCACGCTTATAGTCTCCTCCGGCTGTATAACGTATTCTGGAATACGCAACTGCCTGAGTTCCATCAAGTGTATATGTGCCGGCTGAATCAATATGGGATGAGCTTGTTCCACGAACCTTATTGACCTCATCAATATATCCGTTTATCACCTTTGCCTCAGATGCATCAATATCCTGTACAATGCCTCCTACCTCATCTATAATTTCACCGACTGTATTGAAATTGACTGTAACATAATTCTTTATGTCTAAGTCCAGATTTTTGTTAAGTGTATCCACTGCAAGCTCCGGTCCGCCAAACGCATGTGCATGTGTCACCTTCTGGTATCCATGACCATCAATATTCATCATACAATCTCTGAAAATAGATACCATGCGGATTTTCTTAGCATCATGATCAACCCTGACTACCATAATGGAATCGGAACGTGTTCCTTTATCAAGCTGATCTGAACGGCTGTCAACACCAAATAACGCAAACTCCTCAATACCTGATTTGTCTGTAGTGCTGTCATCCTCAGTCTGAGTATCGGCTTTTGTCTTAACGTCCTCTGTAGCCGGCTTTATGCCTTTAGCTTCTTTATTACTGACATTACTGCTATTAATCTTTACAAGTATTATCGCTATAATAGCAATAAGTACAACCATCACTGCCGTAATAATTATATTTTTCTTTTTTTTCATCTGCACTATTCTCCGTCATTCATATGTGTCTGTGCCTGTTACTTTTCGTCCTCATCTCTGCCATAATAATTGCCATAGTAATTACCATAATAGTTTCCATAGTAATGACCATACTTAGACTCCTCAAACCTGCACTTATTGAGCACAGCTCCTAATATCTTGACTCCTGAGTCCTCAAGTGTACGCTTTGTATTGATGATTGCACGGCTGCTTGTAGCATTCTGGGCAGCAACTATTACTGCTCCGTCTACATTCTTTCCAACTACGGCCGCATCAATCGCAGCTCCTGTAGGAGGAGTATCGACAAGTACATAGTCAAAGTTCTTCTCTCCAAACTCGATAAGCTCTTTAAACTCCTCTGTCTCAAGAAGCTCTGTAGGATTTGGTACCTCATGTCCTGCAAAGAGGACAAACACTCCTTTGATGTTTGTCGCATATACTACTTTGTCCAAAGATACCTGACCTGAGAGATAATGTGAGAGTCCGTATATCTTTCCACCGCTCTCCACTTTCGCTCTGAGTCGTCCTACAAGGACTGACTTACGCATATCGGTATCTACTACAAGGACTGACTTCTTAGAGTCTGCCATCGAACGAGCCAGATCCATAACTACGATTGTCTTTCCCTCATTTGGCACGCTACTGGTAAAAAGGATAGACTTCACACCCTTTCCACTAAAACTGATGCTTGTTTTAAGAGCTCGAAGAGACTCCTTCATTGTATAGCTCTGGTCTTTTATCTGATTAATAACTACTGTTTCCATTAAACTGCCCTCTTCTTACTCTTGCTATCGTCTGATTTAGATGACTTGTTTTTTTTGTTTTTTCTTCTCTTTGACTTTGCTCCATCATACTCTGTCTCATCAACAGGAAGTGATGCAAGCACCTTGAGACCTGTTCTGCTCTCCATATCATCTGCATTGGAGATTGTATCATCAAGCATGTATCCAAGTACAACTATACCGGCTGCAAGAAACAGTCCGAGTACAGCACCGATAACTGTATTCTTAAGGATATTATTATTTACCGGTGTCTTTGAAGCATATGCTGTCTGGATAATCTTTGGCTGTGACTGATCCATATTATCAGCGATATACTGTGATGAAACTTTTGCAATCTCATCTGCCACTGTTTTTGAAGCTTCTAAATCAGTGTCTGTAACCACAATCTTGAGCACACGTGTATCTGTCGGATTCTCTATCGAAACCCTCTTGCTAAGTTGCTCATATGTCTCATCCATATCCAGATTGTCAATTACTTGTGATAAAACTGTCCTGCCTGTGATGACATACTCATAGTCGTTTGTCAGACTTGAGCCTACCTGAATATCAGCCAGACTGGTGATAGATGTTGACTTGGTCAGCACATACATCTCTGCAGATGCCTCATACTCCGGTACAAAAGTAATCTTGGAGTATAATCCAAATACTGCTGCAAGAAGCACCATTGATGCCACAAGTGCCTTCCAGTGCTTCACTAATTCGTGAAACAGCGCTACTAAATCGATTTCAATTTCCTGATCTCTTATTGGTTCGTTGTTTTCCATTTTCCTACCCTTTACATATTGTAACATTATTTTTCGGTTTAATCCTATATTATATTACTACACTTCATTTCTTTTGTCTATTTTTAGAAGTCACAAAAAAAGTATTAAGAATATGTCATATTTTGTAAATAATTATGCCATATAATAGAAAAGTGCCGTTTCCGGCACTTTTCTTTGTTGTATTTTCATTTGCTATATTTTATTTGTTCCTGTTCTATTGTTGCTGTTCTAGTTCTGCTGTGGCTGTCCTGATGGTTCAGTCGGTGCCACAGGCTGTGGCTGCGGCTGTGGTTTTGAATTTACTGTAACTGTTATTGAACTGCTTGCGCTATTCCAGCCTGCCATTTCACCTGCTATAGCTGTAATCTGTACGCTACCAGCCCTGTAAATGGTCACATTTCCGGCAGCATCCACCGATGCAATCGATGGATCACTTGACTTGTAAGAAAGCCCTGCTCCGTTTGAAGCACTTGCTCCCAGAGAAAATGGTGCATCTCCCTCTGTTACAGTTTTATTACCGCAACCTATTGTCACAGATGGTGTCTGATTTGGCTGTGGCTTTGCATTTACAGTGATTGTAATTGTCTTGCTGCCGGCCTTATAGCTTGTAGTAGCCTCAGACTTGACAGTGATTGTTGCAGTTCCGACACCTACTATCGTCACATTACCGTTCTCATCCACTCTCACTACACCCTCATTATCACTTGAGTATGTGAGCTTTGCATTATCCTCTGCTGTCACACCGAGATTGAATGCTCTGTCACCCTCTGTCACATTATAAGAGCCAGCTCCGCCAAGACTCTGTGCTTTGCCGGCCACCTTGTCAACACCACCATATACAATTACTTTTTCATCTAATGTTACATTCTCGTATAGCTTCTTTGCAGCTGAATAAGGCATATTTATGCAGCCATGGCTGCCGCTGTACATGTAGATATTTCCACCGAAGGTACTTCTCCACGAAGCATCATGGAATCCAATTCCACCATTGAATGGTATAAAGAAATTAACCCATGACTTATATCCGTCTCCCCTTAAGTATCTATCCTTATCTCTTGAGAAGATAGAATACACTCCGGTAGGTGTTCCGTGTCCTTTTGAAATACATCCTGTAACACACTGACTTGATACAACAAGCTCTCCATTCTTGTATACATATACCATCTGGTTGGTAAGATCAACTTCACAGTAATTGCCACCATATGTGACATATTCACCTGTTTCTTCTTCCTTTGCCTCACTGTAAACGGCTTCCACTGTTGCAGACTTTTTATTGTTTATTGCCTCAGCAATCGCCTCATACAGCTTGTTTCCATCTACAGTCTGTCCTGATGATGTAACAGGCACATTTATGACACTTCCACCTGTAGTCTTAAACTGACCTGTTTTCTTCTTTGACACATCATGCTTTTTTGCAAGCTCTGTACAGTATGTAGCCATATTCTCACCATCAAGTGAAACTGACAATCCGTCATTGCCCACTATAAGCCACTGGGCTATCTGATTCTTTCCTACAGCCTCTGTAGCTGCTTCACCTGTTGCCGGTGTGAAATTACATGTCACCGTCACATCAAGATATGCATTGGCTTCTTTTAATGCCTTCTTTACCTGCTCGCTGTCCGCAGCCTTTTCTCCATCAACATATCCTGTTGCAGATGTAAGCTCCACCTTATCCTTCAGCTCCTTTACAGCGCTTGTCAGATTTGTAGCTGCATTGTCATATACAGGTGCATCTCCCGATACACCGTCAACACCATCAAATTGTCCTGCATCTGCATTGTAGGCTATTGTAGCACGATATGGCACAATTGATCTTATATCAAAGTTCTGTGTGTCTGTCGCAGCCTTCTTTTGTTCGTCATCCCTTGCCTCTGCATCCGCATCACTCTGTGCCGTTGCATCAGACTGTGACTGTGTTTTTGCAGTGATGTAAGAATCTACAAGAGCAGTCTCCAGCTCATCAGACTTATCCATTTTAAAAAGCTTCACCTGCTTTTCCGGTTTCTTATCCTTATTAGCCGCATTTATCAGTTCCTGAAGATCTGCTTTGTCATTGTACTTGAGTCCCAAATCCTCAGCTGTCATATCAAATGATGCATCGTCAAGCTTCACTGATATCTTATACTTGCCTACTGCAGTCTTTATGGCTTTCTTTGCCTCGTCAGCAGTCATTCCACCTACATCAACTGATGCAAGCTTGTACTTTTCAGGGAATGTCTTGTATGCTTTCTTTCCACAGCCTGCCATTCCCAATGCCATAAGCACACAGGCCAAAACTACCAGGAGTTTTATACTTTTCTTCTTCATCTTTGTCCTCTTTATCTTAATTTTATATTATTCTCACAGCACCATATTTTATCACTTTCTTATATATGCCTCAAGTGAGATTTGTCACATATTTTCCGATTATTTAGACATATTATTCATCATTATGATAACAAAAAAGCTTCCTAATGACGCACAATATGTAACAGGCGTATAAAATAGTTCTGATAAACCTTATCGCTCATATGCATTTTATTCAACATACAAAATACTTTATAATTCTTATTTACACATTTATACATATCTGTATTCTTTTTTTCGATTCGACTTACAAACAGCTTCATCCTTTTTCTAAGCTGTTTTTTATCAGTGTTCCTAATCAGGCAAAGCTGCAAATAGTCGTTGATAAATTTACTTGTTTTATCAAACCACAGCTGCTTTCCGCCTATACTAAAGTGCTCCGCATCCCGGCCTGCCTCAATCAGCCTCATGATAACCTTCTCATAATGGTCAAGCCTCTTCAGTGAGCTTTCTATCGAAACGCTCTGATTTACGTCACCGACTCTATACTCATAAAGTGCCTTATCATATGCATAGATACTTTCGGCATATGCCATTGGGATTATTGAGAACTCCTGATCCTCGTAGAATACCCCCTCAGAGAGTGTCAGTCCTGTATTTCTATAAAACTGCGTATTATATATCACCCCATGCAGGCTCAGCCCCCACCAGAAATCATACAGATGCTCATCCACATATCCTGCATTATATGGTCCACCATTTTTTGTTATATATTTATCGTCGTATGGATACTCATCAGTATTTTCTCTCTGCAGCACATATGATCTATAGCTCATCAGCACTGCATCTGCGAAATTCTCATGTTTATTTTCATTATCTCTAAGATAACAGATAGTTTCTTTCAACACATCAGTGTTTACCCAGTCATCAGCGTCTACTACCTTAAAATAGCTTCCTTTTATTATTTTTACGCCTTCATTAATTGCCGAGCCATGACCACCGTTTTCTTTATTCAGTATCCGGTACACGTCAGGATATTTATTTACATATTTTTGTGCAATCTCCACACTATTATCGGTAGAGCCGTCATTCACAACAATAATGTCCAGCATATTTAAAAGAGAGTTATCATCAATAATAAATGATGATAACCCTTTATCCAAAAACTTTGCCGCATTATATGTCGGTATTATTATTGATAGTATCTTTTTATTTTCTGTTTCCATATCCTATCTAATTCCTGTTTCTATATGTTAATTTCCACTTATATCGCTGTCTGTCACCATATTTGACAATGGTAGTCAGTATTATTTTCTGTATAGTCTGTCTGCTCTGCCAACCCTTTTGGCAAGCTCAAGCAGCTTTGCAAATTGATTCTCGTAAAAGCTGTTGCTCACATGCAGCTTATTAAACATCCGAAATACTTTATATTTACGCTGTACTGCCTCATACATAAGTGCACTTTTTTGAGCGAGTTTCATGTTAAACTGCTCTACTATCGCTCTTCCGGATTGTCTGTCGGTATTTTTTATCAAAGCTATTTGATAATAGCTTGTGATTATGCCCGACGTCTTTCTGATAAAGTGTTCCTTTCCACCCTGTGGCATTTTTGCAAAGCTCTTCTCTGCCTCAAGTACATTAAATATAACCTGCTCCAGATCCGGAAGACGCTTCACCTGACTCGCTGCTGAAACACTTTGATTTACATCTCCAACTCTGTATACATACAACTCTTCCTGAATAAATCTGACAGTTTTTGCATACGAAAACGGAACGGTTGCATACTCCTGGTCTTCGTAAAATACATGCTCTGTGAGCTTATATCCAAGTGCTTTATAGAACCCTGTGTTATATATCACTCCGTGAAATGATAGACCATCAAATACATCATCCCACATATTTACTATATCCTTTAAATTGTACTCTCTTGTAAAATCAGGCACACTCACATCTGCCGGTCTGTACTCATCCTTTGATATGTCATAATACCTGAAGCTTTGTATCACCGCATCCGAATCTACATGCTCGAGATATTCAACCAGGTGCTTTAGCGCAAGCGTATCTACCCAGTCATCCGCATCGACCACCTTTAAATACTTTCCTCTCACATGCTCCACGCCTGTGTTGATTGCAGAACCGTGTCCACCATTTGTTTTATTTACTATGACAAAGGTATCCGGATACCAGTCCACAAATTTCTGCGCAACTTCAACACTTCTGTCAGGTGTGCCGTCATTTACGACTATCACCTCAAGCTTATCGAGTATAGCCTTGTCAATATCTATTTCCTCAAAGCGGCCCTCCGTTGCCATTTTACAGTTGTGCTGTGCTGTCTGTGCATCTGTATCCCTGCATACCAGAAATGACGACAGCCCCTTATTCAGAAACTTTTCTGCATTATATGTTGGTATTATTATTGATAATATTTTACTCATTAACTGTTCTATCCGTCCTGATTACTATTATTAAAAAGAGTATTGCATACTCATTAACGCCTATTCATGAAATTAATTACCACGCAGTCTGCTATAGACCCATGCTGCCATCGGAAATATCTTAAAACCTGTTTTTCTAAGCATCCAGACACTCTTCCTGCTACACGCCTGGTACACTCCCGGGTGCTCCTCACGCAGCATCTCGTCAAACTTCTTCATCTGCTCAACGTTCCTTGTATCATTGCCCTTTGCCAGAAATATCTGGTACTCATCATCGACTGCCTCGGCTATGCCGCGCTCAAGGTACTGCTTCTTGTAGGTCTGCAGATTGCCGTGCACGTTGTTGTACTCAAACAGTGCATCAAGCACCTTAAGGTGCTGGTCATGACGCTTGATCATCATCTTTATGTCCACGCTCTGACCACTCCTTCCAAGTCTGTACTGATACAGCGGCAGAGGTGAAAACGTGATGCTTGTGCAGTATGGTATAGGGTAGAGTATATACTCCTGGTCCTCGTAGAAGCAGTGCTCATCCACACGAATATCATTCTTCTGCAATACATCAGTACGGATGGTCATGGAATGTATAGTGATCAGCGGGTCCATGACTGCCTCAGCAAAGCCCCACTCCCTGTTGTAGTGATAAGAGTTGGACACTGCCTTTCTGCGCTTTGTGACCTTCTTTGTCCTATCATCCACCAGGTTGAAGTCATTGGATATGACATCCGAGTGCGTGTGCTTCAAAAGCTGTACAAATTGTGGCAAAAGACTCTTGTCCAGCCAATCATCACCATCCACCACCTTGAAATACTTTCCTGTTGCGCGCGGTATCGCATAGTTGATGGTAGATCCATGGCCTCCGTTCTCCTTGGAGAGCACCTTGAAGCTGTATGGATATTTCTGCTCGTAGGTATGTGCCAGGCTGGCTGTGGAATCTGTGGAACCATCATCCACTATGAGTATCTCCAGACTTCTGAGCACAGACAAATCTATAAACGAGTCAAGACAGTTCTTTATATACTTTTCAACATTGTAAGCCGGAACGACTATGGTTAAAAGCTTCTCCATATATGTTTCTCCATGTATACCTGTT
>ULWW01051670.1_pt1 | contig 12955 bp, 13 predicted proteins | sample 1960741 | NCBI WGS metagenome assembly ULWW01 (sample SAMEA4835823, study PRJEB28245) | human gut metagenome | biome: gut microbiome; material: fecal sample | place: Denmark | collected 2008
CGATTTATTGCACGGGATTTTTTATTTTTATGATTTTGTTTCTTTCGCCTCATCGAACTGCAGCATTCTGTGATCCTCCGTCAGCACCTTCATCTGACTGATGGCAATGGCATTGAGTTTCGCCAATCTCTCCGCCTGTGGGATTCCCTCGTTGATGAAAACTGCATTCAGGTTCTCCAGATTGGACAAGCACACAAGCTGCGAAACATTGGCATAGTCACGGATGTTGCCCTTAAGATCTGGGTGGGCGTCACGCCACTGCTTGGCTGTCATACCAAACAGCGCCATATTCAAAACATCGGCTTCGTTGGCATAGACCAGTGAAATCTGCCGCGCAGACAGCTCCGGCGGAATCAGATTTTCTTTGATAGCATCGGTATGAATCCGATAATTGATCTTGGCAAGGTTGCGCTTGATGTCCCAACCGAGCTGTTTCATCTCCTCGGTCTTGAGGCGCTCAAACTCCTTGACTAAGTAGAGCTTAAACTCCACAGAGATCCATGAGGCAAACTCAAATGCAATTTCCTTATGCGCGTAGGTTCCGCCATAGCGTCCAGCCTTGGAAACAATGCCGATGGCATTGGTCGCATCCACCCATTTCTGCGGTGTCATCACAAAGCTGTTCAACCCCGCCTGACTTCTAAACGCATCGAATTCGACACGGTTAAAATTCGGATTGTAGAGTGTTTCCCACACGCCGAGGAACTCGATGGTGTTTCTGTTGCGAAGCCAGTTTTGGATGATATACCGCGGATTATCACTATCCTTGATTTTTGCAATGTCTGTCAAACTGAGGAAATCATCTCGCTTGAGATCCCACTGCACGTTGATTTCTGTTCCACGAACGACCAGCTTATCCATTTTCGCCGCACCTCCTCGCAGTTAATTCTCTCAACAACCCTTGACACCCCGCCAGCACATCCTGCCATGTCGATTCGAAATCGCCTGTGTACCACGGGTCGGCAACATCGTCGGGGCGGTCGGTGTAGTCCATCAGGAGGCGGAGCTTGCCGTCCGGGTCGCCGCCGCAGATGTGGTACATATCCCGAAGGTTGGCTCTGTCCATCCCTATCAGCAGATCGTACTTCTCGTAATCGGCATTGGTGAGCTGCCGTGCCGCATGGCCGTCGCAGGAGATCCCATGCTCCGCCAGCTTGCGCCGCGCCGGGGGATAGACCGGGTTGCCGATCTCCTCTCGACTGGTCGCCGCCGATCCGATATGGAATTGTGACGCCAGCCCCGCCTTCTTCACCAAGCCCTTCATCACAAACTCGGCCATGGGGCTGCGGCAGATATTTCCATGACACACAAAGAGTATCTTTTTCATTGCATTCGCTCTCCTGCGTTGCTTCTTTTTCACCAGTATAGCAGGAAACCGCTTGCTCGTCGAGAGAAGAATGCAGCCACGCCTGAGAATCTATGGCTTCCAGTAGTTTGCCTTTCTTCCATCCGAAGTGCAGCGCGGCTTGGATGTACCACGCCCGCTCCTCGTTGCTGCTGCACTTCTCTAAAATCGCTACGTTCCGCGTCCAGACGAGGTTCATCGTCTGCTGCATGATTCCAGGGAATTCTTCCTAGGCCACGTAAAACGCCCGCATACGGCGCAGATTGCGGGGAGAAAAGCCCTCGGTTGCGGGATAGGTGTCTTGCAGGTATTCCGACGCCGCAACAGCCGCTCCTTTTTCGCTCCTGCCGCTGACCACTCGGCCGATCTCGCGGTACAACTCCATCTGCGGGAGCTGCGCCGCCATAAGCGTGTCCAGTTCGGAAAATAGGATGCTGTAATCTGTAGCTTGCGGATATTCATGGGCTTTCTCCTTTCTGGCGTTGTGTGCCTGTTCTGTAAAGTAGAAGCAGCGGAATGGCAATGCCATCCCGCTGCTGTTTCAATTTTAAGGGTTTGTTTCCTCCAGAGGGTTCGGTCGGTATCCGTCCATCAGAGTATCGTTCTCCATGATGAAGGGGTGCGTCGTATCCTGACCCCAAGAGGTGTCGTATTTCTCCATCAGGTAGTCACTCAGCTCCGTGCGGTTTTGGAGATTCACTAAACGGTATGGCTCCTGGAACGCCACCTTTTCGATGAAGTACAGCGAACCGTCCTCCGCGGGCAGCAGCACGCCGACATGACCAATAAAGAGCGTGTTGTCCTCATCCGAGAATTTATCGTGGAAGACAACAGAGATCATGCTCGCTTTGCTGTCGGCAAACGCGATGCCGCGGGCTGCCCAGCCCTCCTGAAGCGCTTTGACCTGTGCTTCGACCTCTGTGCTGTCCGCGGCATTCACCGGCGCGAACAACGCGCAGAATTTGGCGGTGCTGTCCCCGCAGAGTGCGTCAGGATCGGCGTCGACTGTCTCTAAATCGGTAAAGAGCGAGTCCTCGCCCTGTACCTCCGGCTGGTCGGCTCCTGCTGTGATGAATTCGCTGAACAATCCAAAGGCTGTAATGCGGCAGTTATAACCGGGAAAGCTGCCGTTTGCCGCCGTCCATTCATCCTGCATTTCGTAGGGATCGTACTTGGTATCGGTCGGTGCGGCACTCTCGAAACCATCGGTCAGCCACTCGCTCTTGACGCTGGCGTTAAACTGTTCCACTCGATTCATCAGAGCAGCAATGCGTGATTCTTCGATTCCTGAATCCGAGAGAAGCTCGGAAAGCTGTTTTCTGGAATCCTCATCGGTCAGGTTGGAATATTCCACCGCCTCCAGCGCAGGCTGCTCTGTAATCGGCTCTTTTTGCTTACCGCAACCAGCTGCAATGGTAAAAATCACAATCACATATAAAATAAATGTTGCCGTTTGTTTTCGTCTTTTCATAAAATTACCCTCTTTCAGATTATATAGTGTTCCCCAAAAAGAAAAAACGGCTAAAAGAGAAATTCACTCTTGTATCGCTCTAATTCGAAAATACAGCTACGATGTTATCAGTTGCACCCTTTCATATAGATATGCGGAATCCCACCCTTTGCTTGTTTTGCAAGGCTCATTCGCGCTTCGAAAAAGGCAATTTCCGCAAGCGTTAATGGTCTGATATATTGCACCTTGTACTCGCTAACATAGCTTTTCAACCCCTCAAATATTTCGCAAAAATCTGAATAGCAATTTTCAAAATCTGTATAGTAGCAATCGGGGTCAAACTTATTATTTTCAGCAGCTTCGAGTGCTTGCAAAAAGCCGTTTCGCTGTAGTTTCCCCAGAAGTTCAACTACTTTTTTATCACACCCCTGAAGCAAAGCTGACGATAGTAGTCTATCCGTCGTTTCAACGACGCCTTTTTTTAGCTGGCTAAAATCCTTATATAGGTCAAAATGCCGTGTCCAACCTTCACCTGCATCGGCCGTTGTCATCTTCATATAATAAACTGAGCTTTCAGTTATATGAATCTTTCCTTTTTCAAACCCGGGCAAATAGGTCTGCGCTACAAGCAGTATTCCCTGTATTACTTGACATATCTTAGTTAAATCAGGATCAATGATTCGCAAAGTCGCCTTCTCTTCTTCACGTCTCGGTATATAGACCTGAAACACATAAAATATGAAATTGATTATTACCCCGATGCTCAAATCTGAAAATAGCTTGTACCATTTCTCAATACCAGAAATCAGTTCTGGTATGTCATATGATATGTAATACGATAAAGTTATACTAACAGCAACTATCAACAAAATAAAAAGGACTCTGTTTCTTTTGGCAAAAGACTTAATTGCTGAAAACATAATCTTGCTCCTCATTCGATTCGGTTGTTCACCTTTCTTGCCAGTATATTACATATTTTATTATACTATTTTCTTACGTAGGGCTCAAGACAATCTATAAATTAACAAAGCCGCAAAGGAAAAAGCGGCGCTGCACCGCTCTTTCCTTTACTTCCTTTTCCGCTGGATCTTAGCAGATCTGCACGATCTGCTCCCAAGGGGCAAGCGTCATGCAAACTTTCTTCTCTTCGGCTGATCGACCACCTGCTCAATCTCCGTCCCACCTCGAAATGTCACGCGGATCTTTTCTCTCGACAGGACACTGACCTTTTCGAGCATCTGATAAACGATGCTGTCATCCCACTCTGTCAGTTCAGAAGGGATCGTGTTCATCACTGCGGTCGCTGCATGCACGCGGCGCTCGATCTGCTCCTGTTCCTGACAGATCTGCAGAATGTTGCCTTTCCGGCGTCTCAGCTCTTCTATCATGTTGGAGATCGCACGGAATCGTTCAGCATACTCTTCTGCGTTCACCGCATTGCTCGCCTCCTGCAGCAGGTTATCGAATTGCTTGCCGAGTTCCTCCGTGGCACGGTCGATATCGCCAAGGCTCATCAAGCCCGCCCTCGAGCGCGGTGAAACTCACCAAACTCACGCCGCATATCATCCAGGGCTTTTACAACGATCTGCTCGCCAATGGCCGCATTGTTCCCAAACGGGACAAGCAGGGCAAGATTATCAAAAAGGACGGCGTCGCCGTCACGGAGACCGCACCGCTCAACGCAAAGACTGTGCGCAATGTTCACGGCGTTCTGACAAAGGCCCTTTCTCAGGCCGTCAAGGTGGGCTACATCGCACGCAATCCGTGTGACATGGTAGACCTTCCCCGCGTCGAGAAAGCGCAGATCATGCCGCTTACCGACGAACAGGTCAAGTCTTATCTCGCCGCAGCGGATGCCGACAACGATTATGGAGATATTCTGAAAGTAATCCTCTTTACCGGCCTGCGTGAAGCCGAAGCGCTGGGCCTGACATGGGATTGTATCGACTTCAAAAAAGGCACGCTCAAGATTTGCAAGCAGTTGCAGAAACGCCCCGCCGAGGCCGGCGGTTTCCAGTTTGCCACCCTCAAAACGACAAGACGCGCATCCTGCGCCCCGCCCCCTTCGTCATGGATATGCTGCGCGCCGTTCGCTCTAAGCAGGCGCAAAGGCGTTTACAGGCCGGTGATCTTTGGCAGGACTGGATAGACCCCGCCAAGCAGTACGCCGCCTGTCGGCTCGTTTTCACAAATGCGCTCGGCAACCACCTGCACCCGCAGCGTCTTTGTGCACATCATAAGAAGATTGCAGCCAAAGCAGGAGCGCCGGACGCCCGTGTGCATGATCTGCGCCACACCTTCGCCGTGCTCTCCCTGCAAAACGGCGATGACGTGAAGACCGTGCAAGAAAACCTCGGTCATGCGACCGCGGCTTTTACGTTGGACGTTTACGGCCACGTCTCAGAGCGCATGAAGGAGGACAGCGCCGCCCGGATGCAGGGCTATTTTGAAAATCTCAAAAAGGCATGAAAAAAGCTCCGTCGATATCATCATTGGCGGAGCTGCTTTTGTCCCCGTTGAGGGGTAAAACTTTTAATTGGGGTAAACTTAGGGGTAAAACATATTCTGTCAAAATGCAAATGCAACTTTTCTGCGTCAAAAGTGCCTAAATCATGCACTAAAAAGAAAGAACCGCAACCTTTCGACTGCGGTTCTTTGGCAGCGGGAGAAGGATTCGAACCCTCACATACGGAGTCAGAGTCCGCTGTGCTACCATTACACAATCCCGCTATATTGCGTTGTTCGCCGCGCTGTGTCGTTCAGCGAACAAATGTTATTATAGCAGGAACTTTGCATTTGTCAACAGGAAATTTTCCAAAAAATCAAAATTTGGAAAATTCCTGCCTCTTCCCCACTTTCCCGTCACATCCAGATGGCAAACAAGCGCAGCAGCGGCTCGAACACGCGGCGCAGTACGCTGCGCTTGGCCCACTCCTCTTTTGTGACGAGACGGCTGTGGTCGACGATCATATCCATATCCTCGAGCAGCGATTCGATCATCGGCGCGCTGTAGACCATCACGCCGCACTCATAGTCGAGCTCAAAGCTGCGGTAGTCCATATTCGCCGAGCCAACAAAGGCTGCTTCGCGGTCGACCATGATGCTTTTTCCGTGCAGAAAGCCAGGGGTATAGCGGTATATCTTTACGCCGTGTTTGATGAGCTCGCCAAAGTACGACTCCGCCACGCAGTCGGCGTACCAGTGGTCGGGCTTGCCCGGCAACATCAGCCGCACGTCCACGCCCCCGTCGCCCGCGATGCACAATGCACGCATCAGGCTCTCATCGGGGATGAAGTACGGCGTCGTGATATAGAGGAAGCGCCGCGCGCCGGAGATCATCTGGAGGAACACATCCTCGGCCGGATTGTCGGGGTTGTTCTGCGGTCCGTCGGTAAACGGCTGGCAGAAGCCCTCGCTTTTGACCGGCGTATGGGGGCGGTAATAGTCGTGCTCGTTGTGCATCACGCCGCCGAGGTTCACACACATGCGGATAAAGCTTGCCGTCAGGCCCCAGGCGCCCTCGCCTTCAAGACATACGCCGCTGTCCTTCCAGTAGCCGAAGCGCTCGATGATATTGGCGTACTCGTCGGCGATGTTCACGCCGCCGGTGTAGGCGACGTCACCGTCGATGCAGGCGATCTTGCGGTGGTCGCGGTAGTTGAAGTGCAGGCGGTTCACATACTCATGCACGGGGTTGAAGATGAATACCTCGACGCCCACCTCGCGCAGACGGTCGATCGTCTCGCCGGAAAAGCGCTTGATGTTGCCGAAGTCGTCGAAGATGATCTTGACCTCAACCCCCTCGCGCGCCTTGGCGCAGAGGATCTTTTCAAGCTCATCCCAGAGCTTTCCCTCAGCCAGAATGAAGTATTCAAGGAAGATGAAGCGCTCAGCCTTGGCTGCGCGGTCGATGAGATTACGCAGCAAAATCGCGCCCTCGGGCAGGTACGTGACAGAGGTATTCTGATAGAGCTGGAAGTCGCGGCGGCAGAGGTAGTTTGCCGTGCGCGACCAAGCGGGCAGCTGGCGCGTGAGCTTGTCGACGGCGATCTCACTGCGCATGCGCACGCTCTCCGGCTCATCAGGAAAGCGCTTGGTGTTCCGCGGCAGATGGCGCTTCTGCGCCGCGCCGCCCCAGAGGAACCAGAGAATCATACCCACTGGCGGGGCCAGCAAAAGCAGGATAAACCAGATGAGCTTATAGGAAAGCTCACCTGGTTCATTGTAGATATGCACCGCAAGGAACAGCGCGCCGACCTGTACGACGCCGTAGGCCAGCGCCAGATACTCCTGCATAAAGTAGGAGATGGCGACAACAAAGCCGATCTGCACCGCAAGCAGGACGACGACCAGCATGATCCGCAGCGCCGCAGAAATGCGCCGCTCGCCCTTTTGCTGAATCTGGAATCCCTTCATCGCAGTATCGGTTCCCTCCTGTTAGCTGTTCCCTGTTTTTTGATTTTTTGTTTTCCTCAGTTCTTCTCGTAGCGCTCGTTCTTCTCGTTCAGAAGCTCGGTCTTGATGTCGTAGAGCTTCTGCGAGAGGTCCACATAATAGTTATGCGGGTTATCGAAGCGCTTGACCTCGTCCCAGAGGGTATCGACCTGCTCGGCGCAGTATTTTTTGATCTCCTCGATGCCGGGACGCTTGTAGACGAGCTTGCCTTTCTGGTAGATGGGCACGAGCAGCTCGCGCGCTTCGAAGTGATAGACTTCCTTACGCTTCCACGTGGCGTCGGGGTCGAAGATCTCAAGATTCCGGCTGTCGTCCACGGTCTCGTCGTAGACCGTCAGATAGTCGGCAATGGCCTTGCCGGTGTCGCGGCCGTAGAAGCGGTAAAGCTTCTTGAAGTGCGGCGTCGTGATCTTGCCGACGTTCTCGCTGATCTTGATCTTGGGGACGATATTGCCGTCCTTGTCCTCCACCGCGACGAGCTTATAGACGCAGCCGAAGACCGGCTCGCTCTTGGCGGTGATGAGGCGCTCGCCGACGCCGAAGGCGTCGATCTTCGCATCCTGCATCCAGAGATCCTGGATGAGGTACTCGTCGAGCGAGTTCGAAACGGTGATGGTGCACTCCGTCCAGCCCGCCTCGTCGAGCATCTTACGCGCCTTGCGGGAAAGATAGGCGATGTCGCCGCTGTCCAGGCGGATGCCGCACTTTTTAATGCCGAGCGGCTTCAAGATATCGTTGAACGCCTTGATGGCGTTGGGAATGCCGGATTTTAAGGTGTTATAGGTGTCGACGAGCAGGACGGCGTTCTGCGGATAGTATTTGCAGTAGGTCGCGAATGCGTCATATTCGGTGTCGAACATCTGCACCCAGGCGTGGGCCATCGTGCCGAGCGCGGGCGTACCGTAGAGCTGGTCGGAGATGGTGCAGGCAGTGCCGCAGCAGCCCGCAATATAGGCAGCACGAGCGCCGTCGATGGCGGCAGCGGAGCCCTGCGCGCGGCGGGAACCGAACTCCATCACGGCGTGACCCTTGGCGGCGCGGACGATGCGGTTGGCCTTGGTGGCGATCAAGCTCTGATGGTTCACGGTCAAAAGCGCGAACGTTTCAAGCAGCTGCGCCTCGATCGCGGGCGCGCGCACGACGACCATCGGCTCTTTCGGGAAGACGGGCGTGCCCTCTGGCACGGCGTAAATGTCGCCGCTGAAGTGGAAGTTTGCAAGATAGTCGAGGAACTCCTCGCAGAAGATACCTCTCCCGCGCAGGTAGTCGATGTCCTGCTGGTCGAAGTGCAGATCCTCGATATAGTCGATCAGCTGGTCAAGACCGGCGGCAATGGCGTACCCGCCTCCGTCCGGCACCGAGCGGAAATAAACGTCGAAATAGGTAATGCGATCCTGGAACCCTGCTTTCAAGTAACCATTGCCCATAGTCAACTCGTAGAAGTCGCAGAGCATGGTCATATTGAGCTTCTGATCGGTTTTCATAGTCACCTCATAGTGTCACGGCGCGGACTGTGCCGCGCCTTGTAATAGGTGCATTATATCCTGCATACCAAAATAAAGCAAGGCTTTCCGCCCTTTTTCCGCTTTTTACTTGACTTTATCCATTGCGTCCCCTATGATAAAGGGACTTTCTAAAGAAACGGAGCATCACAATGGGTGTTATTTTAGGCATTGACATCGGCGGTTCGAGCACGAAGATCGTCGGTCTTGCCCCCGATCTTTCCGTCATCGACATGCTGCGCGTCAAGGCTGACGATCCGCTCACCTCGCTCTATGGCGCGATGGGCAATTTCCTTTCCACACACAACCTGCAGCTCTCCGACATCCGCCACATCGCACTCACGGGCGTAGGCTCTTCGTATGTCGAGGGCGATATCTACGGTGTGAAGACCATCAAGGTCGAAGAATTCCCCTCCGTCGGCGTGGGCGGCCTCGCCCTCTCGGGCAAGGAGCACGCGGTCGTCGTCAGCATGGGCACGGGCACGTCGTTTCTCTGGGCCAACAAGGGCGGAGAGATCCGTCACCTCATCGGCAGCGGCGTGGGCGGCGGCACGCTCGCGGGCCTCAGCTCGCTGACGACAGGCGTGCACCAGTACGCGCTGATCCGCAAGCTCTGCCAGGACGGCGACCTCAGCCACATCGACCTGACGATGGCCGACCTCTCGCGCGAGCAGGTGGGCGACCTGCCGCCCGAGGCCACGGCGGCGAACTTTGCCAAGGTCGCCGACGACGCGACGCCGTCGGACAAGATGCTTGGCATCGTCAACCTGGTGCTCCAGTCCATCGGCACAATGTCGGTGCTCGCGTGCAAGTGCTGCGGCACGGACACGGTCGTCCTCACAGGCGCGCTGACGATGCTGCCGCCGGCAAGGGAGACGTTCGAGCTGTTCAAACAGCTCTACCATGTCAATTTTATTATTCCCGAAAACGCGACGTTTGCTACCGCTATCGGCGCGGCGCTGTACAGCGTGAGAGAAAATTGACGAAAACTATTCAAGAAAGTGCCTGCCGAATGGCAGGCACTTTTTATTTTCAAACGCTTGTTCCATTTCGTATTTTATGCTACACTGTTCATGAAACGAGGTGAACGCGATGGATCGCATCATTCTGCACTGCGACTGCAACTGCTTTTACGCCTCCTGCGAGCTTTTGAGTCATCCCGACCTGCGCCAACTTCCTGTCGCGGTCTGCGGCGATCCAACGGAGCGCCACGGCATCATCTTGGCAAAAAATGAACCGGCGAAGCGCTGCGGCGTCAAAACGGCGGAGACCATCTGGAAGGCCAAGCAGAAGTGCCCCGGCCTCATCCTGCTGCCGCCGCACCATCGGCTCTACGCCGAATACTCGAAAAAAATCAATGCCGTCTACGGCGAGTACACTGACTTAGTCGAGCCGTTCGGCATCGACGAGAGCTGGCTGGATGTGACAAATTCCCTCCACCTCTTCGGCGGGGACGCCAAGGCTTTGGCCGACACGCTGCGTGAGCGCATCAAGCGCGAATTTGGGCTGACGATCTCGGTCGGCGTGTCGTTCAACAAGGTGTTTGCCAAGCTCGGCAGCGACTATAAAAAGCCTGACGCTACGACCGTCATCGCACGCGGCAACTGGCGTGACATCGTCTTTCCCCTGCCCGTCGGTGACCTTTTGTTCGTCGGCCGCAGTGCACAGGAGCTGCTCGGCCGCTACGGCGTGCGCACGATCGGCGAACTCTCAAAATGCAGCGAGGAAATGCTCGAAACGCTGATGGGCAAAATGGGCTCGCAGCTCTACCGCTATGCCAACGGCCTCGACGACTCCCCCGTCCGCGGAGCGGCGGACCGAGAGCCGATCAAATCCGTTGGCAATTCGACGACGTTCCGCCGCGACCTGACGCGCTGGGATGAGGTGCAAAGCGGCATCTCGCTGCTTTCTGACAGTGTGGCGATGCGCCTGCGGCGCTACGGGCTCTACTGCGGCGGCGTGCAGGTCGGCATCAAAAACAGCCGCTTTCAGGTCTTTTCGCGCCAGACGACGCTCGACCACAGCACGCACCTGATGCGCGAGATCAACGACACCGCACTCCGCCTTGCAAAGGACTTGTGGAAAGCACCCGACCCTATCCGGCTCCTCTCCGTCACGGCACTGCATCTGACCGAAGAAGCGCAATCCTACCGCCAGCTCGACCTGCTCGGCACGGACGACACACAGCAGGAAAAGCAGGAAGCCGTCGAATCCGCAATGGACACCCTGCGCAAAAAATTTGGCCGCGGCGTCATCTCCTACGGTACCGCCGAAGACACCATCAGCGGCGAAAAAATCGAACGGGATTAAATGCGCCGCAGGCTTTCGCGCCCGCAGGCGCGAAATGATCTTAATCGTAAATTCCGACGACATGTGCGTCGGAATTTACTCTTCTCACTCCGCGCGTGTCGCAGCCGCCCTGCGGGCGGCAAGGCACGAAGCGGAGTGCAATTTTATCGGAGAGACGGCTTCGCCATCTCTCCGATAATCTCAAAAGCGGGGATTCTCTCAAAGAGAGTCCCCGTTTTTGAAACGTCAGTTTATGAGCCATTCCGGCCTCGACCGCTTCTTGATGCCCGACACCACTCCCATCGCGGCAAAGATCGTCACGATGGACGAGCCGCCGTAGCTGAAAAACGGCAGCGTCAGCCCGATGACCGGCATGAGGAACAAGCACATGCCGATGTTGGCGATGGTCTGGAAGATCAGCATGCCCGCCATGCCGACACACACAAGGCTTTCCATGCGGCTCGGCGCTTCGCGCGCGACAATGAGGCAGCGGATGATGATGGCCAGCAGCAGCACGATGACGAGAAGACAGCCGATGAAACCCAGCTCCTCCCCGCAGACGCAGAAGATGAAGTCCGTCTGCCGCTCGGGAAGACTCGACCGGTACAACGACTGCGTCTGCGTGCCGTTGAAGAGGCCCTGCCCCGTCAGCTTGCCCGAGCCGAGAGCGAGCATTCCGCGCGTCTGCTGCCAGCCCTTGCCCTCGGGCTGGTAGCTGTGGTCCAGAATGACCTTGATGCGGTCGTACCAGTCGCCGCGCAGGAGATTGAAATTCCACGCAGCAAGGAATCCGCCCACCGCGCCGCCAAGGCCGAGGAAGATCCAACGCAGCGCAAAGCCGCCCGCAAACGCCATGCACACAAAGACGAACAGATACACAAGGCCGCTGCCCGCATCCTTGGAGATCACATAATAAAAGAGGAACATGATCCCCGCGTGCGCCGTGGGCTGGATGACATTGGAAAAGCGCGTGAGGTCCTTTTTCTCCTGCAGCAGCGCAAGCTGGCGCGCCAAGAGGATAATGAACGTGATCTTCACGATCTCGGCGGGCTGAACGGTGATGGGAAAATTCTCCAAAAAGCCGACGCCGAGCCTTTTGCCGATGTCGTTCACGCCGAGCCAGGCGCGGTTGCCGTTTCGCGTCAGGCCAAAGGGCGTGCGCAGCAGCAGAATGAAGCCGAAGTTGAACGCCAGCAGCCACTTCCATTTTTTCCCGACCTCCGACACATCGATGCTGGAGAGCAGGAAGTAGAGCAGCACGCCCAGCAGCAAGCCAAATCCCTGAATGGCAACATATTTAAAGGTATTGCGGAAATGCGTGGCGCTCGCGATGAGCACCATGCCGTAGAGCGTGGAAACGGTGCACAGCGACAGCAGCACCATATCCGACTGCCGCACCACATCACTTAAAAAATCGCGGAATCTGTTCACAGCCTCACGCTCCCTTCGCACAAAGTTTTCGATGTATTTTAGCACAATTTTACCCGTCTGTAAACGCACATTTCTCCCTCTTTCCGCAGAAAAGGAATTGTAAAGGCCGGCGCGCTGTGCTATACTATTTGGTAATATGGGTGAAAATGGGGTCAAGGAGGCGAAACCATGCAATTTTTGTCGCACAGCACGCAGGAGACCGAGGCGATCGGCGAAGAGCTTGCCCAAAAGCTCCGCGGCGGCGATGTGCTCGCCTTCACGGGCTCGCTCGGCATGGGAAAGACCGCCTTCACGCGCGGCCTTGCGCGCGGCCTTGGCTGCCGCGGACGCGTCACGAGCCCGACGTTCACCATCGTCAACGAGTACGAGGGCAGAACGCCGCTCTTCCATTTTGATATGTACCGCCTCGGCTCGTCGGACGAGCTGTTCGACATCGGCTGGGACGATTATCTCGCCCGCGGCGGCGTCTGCGCCGTCGAGTGG
>ULWW01061694.1_pt1 | contig 12926 bp, 14 predicted proteins | sample 1960741 | NCBI WGS metagenome assembly ULWW01 (sample SAMEA4835823, study PRJEB28245) | human gut metagenome | biome: gut microbiome; material: fecal sample | place: Denmark | collected 2008
ACTTAGCAAAACCTCAGTAAAGCAATTAATTTCAGAAAAAAACATTTCTACTAGTTTAGATAATTACACTTTATTGGCAAATTATTTATTAGAATTACAAAATAATATAAAAAATTCACATATCAAATGTATTAGTGTTGAAAATAATGATTATGCTTTAACTTATAGTCAATCTATTATTCCATTACAAGTTAACACATTTTTAGATAATTATTATAACAATAAACAAGAAAATGAACAATTTTTATCATACAAAAACACATTATTAAGTTTGATCGTTTCCAAACTAAAAAAATTGTCTAAAAAACTTTCTAATATTAATGAAAAATTAGAAGAATGTTCTCAAATAGAAAAATACAAATTGTATGGCGAACTTATAACTAGCAATCTATATCAGATTTCTAAACAACGTTTAAGCCACATTGAACTTTTAAATTATTATGATGGTACTACTATTGATATTCCTTTAGATATTTCACTTTATCCAAATGATAATGCAAAGAAATATTTTAAAAAATATAACAAACTAAAAGCGACTAACGATATAGTTCAGATTCAAAAAATAGAATTAGAAAAAGAAATTAATTATCTAGAAAGTATAGTTTATGAAATTGAAGTTTCAACATGTATTTCTGATATTTATGCTATATCAGATGAAGTTAAATCTTCATTTTCTTTACAAAGTAAGAAAAAGCAAAAAAATAGAACTTCGCCTTCTAAATCTAGTAATAATTTAACACTACCAATCAAATATAATATAAATGGCTTTAATATTTTAGTTGGAAAAAACAACAAGCAAAATGATGAATTAACTTTTAAAGTAGCTAATAAAGATGACATTTGGTTTCATGTTAAAGACTTTCACGGAAGTCATACAATTTTACAAACAAATGGTGCAACTCCATCTCAAGAGGTTTTAAACCAATGTGCTTCTATTGCTGCATTTTATAGCCAAGCTTCTAATTCATCTAATGTTCCTGTAGATTATACTTTAATTAAGTATGTAAAAAAAATCAAAAATTCAAAGCCTGGTATGGTAATATATACAAATCAAGAAACTATTAATGTACAACCTAATAGTTTTAATGATTTTCAAATAAATTCAAATCAAATAGAATAAGGCCACTGCTTTTTAGCAATGGCCTGCTCTATAATTATATAGAGCCATACGGAGGTAGGGTTCGTGTACGGCGTGTTAAAGTTTCACACCTTCAACACGAACCTCATCAACCTCGAATACTTTTCGAAGTTGACTTCCCAGCTTTGGACTTAGGGTTGCCGCCCTAGTCTCAAAGCCGATATTCAAACAGCTTACGCCGTCTGAATCTTTCAAAATCGAACCACCGCCCCAATAGCGGTAGCCGTAAGACTTGACCATCTCATAGATAGTCTTCTCTTCGTCGTCTGTTAAAGCCCGAAGACTTTTTACTTTAATCATAATAAACCTCCAATTTCTATTAGGATAAATATATTATATCACTTTTTCTAACAAATGTCAAAAATCCATTTTGTTTACTAAGTTCAATCATTGTTAATTCCTGTTTTATATTCAATTTCTTCCATGTGAGGAAACATTTCTTTTACTCTTTTAAATGTAATCATCGAATGTCTTGGTTGCGGATTTTTGTCATGTACAGTTAGTAGTTGTTGTGTATAGCAATTCTCAGATGTTTTAAAAAGCAAATATCTATTTCTAACATAAGTAAAATAGATTTGATATCCATCTTCTAAATTTTTATAAAATTCTTCAAAAGTATATTTTCCATCCATATAATTTATTCCTTTACATCATAGTTAGTCTTTTATAGCATTGTTATAAACTCTTCTTCTGAAATTATTGTTATACCAAGTTCTTGAGCTTTTTTTAGCTTACTTCCCGCATCTTCTCCTGCTAAAACATAGTCTGTTTTCTTTGATACTGATGATGATGTTTTTCCTCCCATTTTTTCAATTATTTCACTAGCTTCTTCTCTCGAATAATGTTCTAAGCTTCCTGTTAATACAAATGTTTTTCCCGCAAATTTTTCATCTTCATTTTCTTGTATTTCTGCTTTCATATTCACATTTGCTTGTTTTAATTTGTTTATTAAGTCTATAGTTTGATCTTGTCTAAAGAATTCATAAATTGTATTTGCAGTTATTTCGCCTACATCCTCTATCATTCTCAATTCTTCATAAGTTGCCACAATTAATTTATCCATGTCTTTAAAATATCTTGCTAATGTTTTTGCCAGTTTTACACCTACATGTCTAATTCCAAGTGAATTTATTACTCTGTATAAGTCTCTTTTTTTGCTTTCTTCAATTGCATTTATTAGATTTTGCGCAAATTTTTTACCATTTTTCTTTAAAGATGCAACATCATCTATAGTTAACTTATATATATCTGCAATATTAGATATTAGTTTTCTTTCAATCAGCTCGCCAATAATTGCCTCTCCAAGACCATCTATATCCATTGCATCTTTTGATGCAAAATGAATGATACTTCTATATAATTTAGCTGGGCATTCAATTCCTATACATCTAACAACTGCTTCTCCTTCTTCTCGTACAGCCTCAGCGCCACACACAGGACATATTCTTGGCATCTCAAAGATTTTTTCTGTTCCATCTCTTTTATCTTTATTTACTCCAACTACTTCTGGAATAACATCTCCAGCCTTTTGAATTATAACTCTATCACCAATTCTAATATCATTCTGCTTAATATAATCTTCATTGTGAAGAGTAGTTTTTGAAATTTTAGAACCTGCAACATATACTGGATCTAAAATAGCCATCGGGGTAATTGCTCCTGTCCTTCCAACTTGACAAACAATATCTTTTAATAATGTTTCTTTTTTCTCAGGAGGATATTTATAAGCCACTGCCCATCTTGGTGTTTTATATGTTGTACCTACTTTTTCTCTTAGTTCTAAATCATTAACTTTTACAACTGCACCATCTATTCCAAAATCTAAGCCATTTCGCATTTCACCTATTTTGTTTATTGCATCTCTAACTTCTTGCATATTTTTACACAAGATTTTTACAGGATTAACGTTAAATCCTAAACGTTCTAGATATAATAAGCTCTCATAGTGTGTTTTAAATGTAATATCATCACATTTTTGAACATTGAACACATAAATATCTAATGGTCTTGATGCTGTTATTTTACTATCTAACTGTCTTAGTGAACCTGCTGCAGCATTTCTAGCATTTGCAAATTGTTCTTGTTCTTCTAATAGCCTGTCCTCATTTAATTTATCAAAATCTGTTTTTCCAATAAAAACCTCTCCACGTACAGTTATAGATATTGGTTCTTTCAATTCTTTTGGTACATGTTTTATTGTAGAGATATTTTGAGTTACATCTTCACCTACTATTCCATTACCACGAGTTGCTCCTCTATATAACTTTCCGTTTCTATATTCAATTGCTGAAGAAAGTCCATCTATTTTTGTTTCCACTACATAGTCTAACGGCCTTGAAAACTCAATTGCAGCTTTTTGCATTCTTTGGTCAAATTCTTCAACTTCTTCAAATGTAAATACATCTTGAAGGCTTTGCAAAGGCACTTCATGTGTTACCTTTTCAAAGCCTTTCTTTATAGCTCCTGTTCCAACTCTTTGTGTTGGTGAATCTTCAGTTATTAATTCTGGGTATTCATTTTCTATTTGTTTAAGTTCTCTCATAAGCATATCATACTCATAATCGCTAACTACTTGTTCATCATCAAAATATTTCTTTGTATAGTATTGTAATAAAGGTCTTAACTCTTCTGCTCTTTTTTTCGCTTGTTCAAAATTCATAAATTTACCTCTTCTTTACATTGAGCCTTTAAATAGCTCTTTTCCATTTTTTACATATTCCCATCCTGAGAATATTGTAGCTACTACTGATACACTCATTATTAAAGTAACTAGTAGATTTATTATGAAGTTATATCCTGATAAATTTCCATTAAAGATTGTTGCGTATGGATTTGGGTCTAAAAAGGCTAAGATAACTGCAATCATTTGTGTCACTGTTTTTAATTTTCCCCAAACATTTGCTGCTATTACATTTCCATCTTTTTGTACTGCCACAAGTCTATATCCTGAAACTATAAATTCTCTAAATATTACTATTATTGGAATCCATGCAGGTAAATGTCCAAATTCCACTAACATAATCATCGCTGCTATGACAACTATTTTGTCTGCAATAGGATCCAAAAATTTTCCAAATGTTGTTATTTGATTTCTTGATCTTGCAATATATCCATCTAATTTATCTGTTATTGCTGCTATTATAAATATCAGGTCAATTAATAAATACGTAATTGGTATTCCACATACTTCTCCTTGTATATTAAAAAACGGAATTATAACCATTATTGGTACTAAAATAATTCTCAATATTGTTAATTTATTTGGCAAATTCATTTTTTCCTCCTTGAACGTAAAATTTAAAAAAATGTACTAATTTTCTTAGTACATTATATAATATTTATCAATAAAAAATAAATAGGTGCTTTAAAATTTTATATAAAATATTTATGCTCTTGGATGTGCTTTTTGATATATATCTTTAAGTCCTGAGTCTTGAAATTGCATATAAACTTGTGTTGAGGATATGTCTGAGTGTCCAAGCATTGTTTGAATAGCTTTTAAGTCAGCACCATTTTGCAACAAATGTGTTGCAAATGAATGTCTTAGCACATGTGGAGTAATGTCTTTTGTTATGTGTGCTTGTTCTTTATAATATTTTACTATTTTCCAGAATCCTTGTCTTGTTAATCTTTTTCCATTAACATTTACAAATAATGCTTTTTCTCTTTCATTTTTTATTAATATAGGTCTTGCATCTTCAATATATTCTTTTAATGCACTTAAAGATAATGAACCTAATGGAATGTTTCTTTGTTTTGCTCCTGTTCTACAAATTACATATCCTTCTTCTATATTAACATTTTCTATATTTAAATTAATAATTTCTGTAACTCTCATTCCTGTTGCATAAGCAAATTCCAACATTGCTTTGTCTCTTGTTCCCTTCAAGTCAACGTCTTTAGGTTGTTCTAATAATAATTCAACTTCTTGTGCTGTAAGCACACTTGGAATTCTTTTTTCAACTTTTGGTGACTGTACGTCTTCTGTTGGGTCATTTTTTATTTTTCTATTTCTAATTAAGAATTGATAAAAAGATCTAATAGATGCTAAATTTCTAGATATAGTAGATGATTTTTTTCCTACTTTTTTTAAATAATTTAGATAGGTTTTTATATCTTCTTTTGAAACTTTTGTATAATTTATTTGATTTTCTTCTATATAATTTTGGTATTGTATAATATCTCTTTTGTATGATTGAAGTGTATTATCTGATAATTTTTTTTCGTTTTGTAAAAATTCTAAAAAAAGTTTAATTTGTTTTTCCATTCTTAGCTCCCCTATCTTGTATTTTAAATCTTTTAGAACATATTATGTCGATTTACATAAGTTATATCAAAATAATTCATAATTGTAAATAGATTTAAAGAATTTTCTTTAAGTTTTACAAATCATAATTTTGTTATAATCAAAAGTAATAAATTTGTCGATAAATATGCTTCTATAATTGACGCTATACAAATTACAATAAATATTATTATTGAAAATATGGTATGTCTTATCAGTTCAAATTTTATATTTTCTTTTCTTTTATCTTTTGTAATTGATTTGTATAGTTTCATTCCACTAACTGCAAGTGCAATTATGCTTGGTATATATATGAGATTTTGTAATAACATACTAGTTGCAATAAAAATTATTCCCTTCCAATTACCTAACGTACTAATAATCATTGAGATTGTATATCCAACGCAAAATCCCTTTGCTGTTACTATTCCAATTACTATTGGTATTCCTACAACCGTTGACCCTGTAAACCACATAGTAAAAGCTATTATTGAATTATTTGCTAACGATAATTTTAAAAGTTCTGTACTTTCAACTTTTTGATTATCTTTTAAAGTACCGTATAGATTTTGTTAAATAATCTTGTGCAACTTGTTTTTGGCTTTCATCTAAATTATTTACAAATATAACTCCTAAAACAATTCCTATTAGCATTATTATTGAAACAATCATGTAGTATTTTAAATTTTCTCTTAAATGTTCTTCAATGATTTCTTTTATTTTAAAAGATTTCTTATGTATTTTCCTCATTCTTATCCTCATTTCATTGTCTGTATTTTTATACATAATGTCTATTCAATAAAATGATTTTTAGAACTTGGTTATATTAACCTACTGTTAATTTACCATATACGCCTCCGCCTCCAGCTTGAATATTAGCTTTTCCTTCTCTTGCTGCAATTATCATTTTTGCAACCTTTTCTCCAACTACAGCTTCAATATCATCTTCTGATAATTTGTGTAAAATATTCATTTCCGTTTCAAAGTTGTTTAATAATTTATCTATTGTTTTGCTTCCTAATCCAGGAATAAATGTTAATGGTACTTGGTAAATATATGGTGGCCTATTTGCCGGGCTTATACTCTTTTCTTTGTCTCTAATAGCTACTATTCTGTCCAGCACACCCATTGTAATGTTTGTTCCGTGACATTCAGGACATTCAAATATTGGTGGCATTCCTTCTATAGGTTTATCACACTTTTCGCAATATGTTCTGTGATATTTTCCTAGTTTTGGATCAAGTCCATAATTACAAACAATTTTTCTTCCATCTTCATTTTTTAAAGCTTTTAGCAATTCTTTAAATGATATATCATCTACAAGTATTTTATTATACTCTCTCGCGATCTTAGGTAAAGAATGTGCATCAGAATTTGTAACAAAAGTTCTTGTTTCAAGTTCTGATATTTGGTCAGCTAGTTCTGTATCAGCGCTAAGTCCTAGCTCTATAGCAAATATTTTGTTAAATTTTTCCTTAAATATTCTTTCTAATCTGCTTGTACAATTTCCATAAAAACTTTTATGTGGTGTAAATGCATGAGCAGGTATTAATACTCCATTATATTTTTCTACAATATCAATTAATTCATAAGCAGATAAACATGCTCTTTGAGAACTCAATGTTATGTTCTTTATATATTTGCTCATTTCCTTTGAGAATCCTTTAATGTCCTCTAGTTTAGGAAAGTAGCATAAGTTATGTGCACTTCCGGTTTTTCCATCATCATTTATTTCAGATGTCTCTATTTCGCTACCTAAAATTATACATACCTTATCTTTATATATAATTCCTCCATCTTTGATTTCATATGCTTCACCAGTTTTTAAAAAGTTTTCAATATCTTCAATAACATAAGGAGAAGCACAATCTATAATGCCTACTATTTGTATTCCTTTTCTTTCAGCACATTCTTTTGCAATATTTGCAAAATTTAAACTTCTTGCAGCTGTTATTTTTATTGGTTTTCCATTTTCACTTCTACCTATATGTACATGTAAATCGGCAAACATTTCTTGCATTTTCAATACCTCCATTTTAATTTAAAATTTACTCAAAAAAAGATTGGTATATACAGCCAATCTCTTTTTTTAGCTATTTTATCTTAAGTAACCTTAATCTCCTATTTCACGATTCATCACTTTACGTATATCTCCACCTGTTACTATAGTATTTTTATTATCATTATGTGCTGTTGTTTGCTCTTCTAAGTGTGCTTGGTGTGCTTGAATTGCTTTATTAACATTTCCTTTTGTTACCACTATGTCTTTTATAGCTGTAATATCATCATTACCTATCACATTCATTCTGTTTGCAACATATTGAATAGCTCCTTGTAATTGACTCATACCAACACCTCCTGCATTTCTGTAACAAATTGTTTGAATTTCTGCAAATATCTATTGTTCTTGTCCTTTAAGTTTCTATATTCTAATAATACTAATGCCTCATCTACTTTAAATGCAATTCTCTCTGGTCTGTCTAAAAGCATACCACCAAAATTATCAACTAATTCTAATACATCACTTTCTTTTTCTCTTGGTAGACTTCCACTATATCTATTAACCTCTTCACAGATTTTGCAAAATCTATTTGAAAATCCTAAAGTTGACAAATATTCGGCTCCATTTTTAGCATATGCCTTTATTTGCTCCAAATCTTGTGGTCCATTATTTTTTTTACAATTGCATAACAAACAAGCAGTCACAATAAGATTTTTATCTAACCCAATATCTGTATTCTCTAAAAATGTTTTAGCTAAGTATGTTTTAAATACAACTGATTTGTCAAAAAATATTCCTGTTTTTTGCTTTAGGTAATGCATTATTTCCATCTTTTTTATCCAATCTTTTTCAGATAAAATGTAATCTGCAAAAGTTTCCATGTAACTTACTCCCCTTTTAATGGAATTTTCTTGAGTAATTAAAATTCTTCTTCTAGAATAGATTATATGTTAAATTATTCCTTAATTCAATATTGTTACATAAATGTAATATAATTGTAAAACTACTGTAATAAAAAGATAATGTTAAAAATTTAACATTATCTTTTCTATCACATTTTTTATTTGCTCTTCTAATTTTTCATTATTAACAATTGTGTACTCACAATTTTCAGTATAAAATTCATTTGGATGTTGCGCTCCAAGCCTTGCAACAGCATGTTTCCTATCAATTTTATCTCTTTCTATAATTCTTTGTATTTGTATTTCTTTGTCTTCAGAAACTACCGCTATAGTAGTATCACACAATTTTTTCATATCTGCTTCTATAAGTAAAGGAGCATCAATAGTAATTATTTTATTATTGCTATTTTTTATTTCTTTTTCTATTTCTTTTTTTATATATTTAAAAGTAATTTGATTTAATTCCTGTCTTTTTTGTTTGCTTGAATAAATTATATTTGCAAGTTTTCTTCTATTCAAGTCTCCATTTTCTGTTAAAACATTATTTCCAAATCTCTGAATGATTTCATTTAGATACTCTGTTCCCTTTTCTGACAACTTTCGAGCTATTTTGTCAGCAGTAATAGTCTTTGAATTATATGTTTTTTCTATCATTTCACACACAGTACTTTTTCCTGCTCCAGAGCTTCCTGTAATTCCTATAATCATATATTATTTTACCTCTTTCAAATCTGATGGTGTTACAATTTTATTAGTATAATCCAAGTTTGACCATGAATCTTTTTCATACCCTAATGTATACACATTTGTAGCATAAATGTCTGTTTCTAGCATTTCTTTCAAAACTTTATTTCTTGTTGTTTCCATAAACTCTTTAACTGATGTTACTAAATTGATTTTTGGGTTCTTAGATTTTATCTCTGAAATTAGTTTCTTACCTCTTTCACTATATCCTAATATTCTTGTATATGGCACAGTCTTCCTTGCTGTCTCCATCATTTTTTTATCTATTCCAAGCAAAGCATATATTAAAACTCTTTGAATTCGAGTCTGAGTATATCTTTTAGATTTAACCATGTTTACTAAATCTATAACATTATTGCATGAATTTGCTGCATTTTTTATTGCATTTTCCAAACCTTCCGAAACATCCGGTAATTTTTTTATTTCTTCTACTGTCATTTTTCTTAATATATATATTATTTCTTTTTGAAATTTTGACAAATCTAAAACATAATGTCCTTTTCTAAACTCTTGAGCAAGTAGAACATAGGACGTCCTTGGAATAACCTTTATTATGTCGTCAAATTGTCTTGTAGCAATCATTCTACGAATAGCTGTTGCACTTGCAAAATCATCTACAATAATTTCATCATGATATAATACTTTTTCTCTTTTTATTCCCACAGGTTTTAATGGACTTTTAAGCTTTTTTATTGCTTTTAAATATTCAATTGCTAATATATTATTTGAACCATTTAAAACATTTGCATATCTTTTTATATCATTTAAGTACATCATTAATGCATTTTCCCTTGCTTTTGGAAAAGACACACCTTTGTTTAACTCATGGTTTAACATAGTAACATATTCTTTTGGTTCTTGATAAACTACATTTGCAATATTGTTTAATGTTGCTAAATCCTTTGTTTCTATTCCAAAAGATAGTGTATTTACAATTCCAAGAGAATCAAATATTTTTATTGCTCCTTCTGCAAAATTTTCCGCACTAGATGTCGCATAAATTGTTGGTAGTTCAAGTACTAAGTCTGCTCCCTGTGCAATGGCCATTTTAGTTTTTGTCCACTTATCTATAATTGATGTATTTCCTCTTTGAACAAAATTTCCCGAAATTATGCACACAATATAATCAGCATCTGTTTGTTTAATTGATTCTTTTATGTGATATAAATGTCCATTATGAAATGGATTATATTCTGCAATAATTCCTAGTACATTGCTCATTTTTACACCCCTTCATACAATTTTTATTGACTTAATTTAACTTATGTTATAATATCATAAAAACAAATATTTTACAATGAGTAAAGGAGAATTTTATTAATGGAAGAAGTTATAATTTATACTGATGGAGCATGTAGTGGTAATCCTGGTCCTGGTGGTTGGGGAGCAATCTTAATGATTAACGAAAATAAAAAAGAAATTTCTGGTGGAAATAAAAATACAACTAATAATGTTATGGAATTAACCGCTGTGATTGAAGCTTTAAAACTTTTAAAAAGACCTTGTAATGTCAATTTATATAGTGATAGTGCTTATGTTGTAAATGCCTTTCTACAAAATTGGATTTTGGGATGGATTAAAAATGGTTGGAAAAATTCTAATAAAGAAGATGTTAAAAACAAAGAACTTTGGCAGGAATTAATTTCTTTAACTAAAGTACATAATGTTACTTTTCATAAAGTAAAAGGCCATGCTGATAATAAATATAATAATCGTTGTGACGAACTTGCTCGTAATGCAATTAAAAATTTATAACTTAATATCTAAAGCAAAAGCCAGTTGGTAATACCAACTGGCTTTTAGCTTTATTATTTATCTTTATCTTTTTTTATTTTTTCTTTGACTTTACCTGCTTTTTGTGAAATTTCTTCTTTTATTTCTCCAGCCTTATCTGTTAAATCATTTCTCACTTCATTTGCTTTATTTACTATTTCGCCTTTTATTTCCTTCGTTTTTTGTTTTATTTTTTCTTTACGTTCTTTTAGCGTAGCTGTTAGTTCTGGGAAAGCATTTATTAATCTTCTATTTAATACAGATTTTCCTCTTAAAAATTCCCTTACTTTTTTAGAAATTGCATCTGTACTATCTTTTGGATTTTCTTTATCAAATTTCTTTGTTGCTTTTCTAACATTTGATATTACATAAAATGAAATAATTAAGTCAATCAAAAATATTGATGCTACAATTATTGCAATTATTCGAACAATGTTTTCAGGGATTTGATTTAATTTTCCAAAAATAAATGGATTTATAATATAAATAAGTGTTAATCCAAGAAGTCCAAATGGAATAATTGTTTCTAAGCATACCCTTCCATTTATATTAAATTTATTATTGCTATAATCCCACCAACGTGCATTAAATATTTTTTCCATTAAATAACTTGTTAAATACTCTAATACGCCACATATAAGTATTGCTGTGCTAAACAAGGCAACAGGATGATTTGATAAATTTGATAGAGCTAATGTTATCAATACTCCACCACATCCATATATTGGACAATATGGTCCTATTAAAAATCCTCTGTTTGAAAATTTATGTTTTTGAACTAGCTGTAATGTTACTTCCATTACCCATCCCATTATTGCCAAAATTATGAAATATAAGAAATATTCTGCTACATTGTGTTCCATTCTTCTCTCCTCTTTTTTATTTTACAATGAATGTATTATACTCATTTTTTTATAAAAATACAATATTAAATCATTTTTTCAAGTTCTTTTATCTTATCTCTAATTTCTGCTGCTTTTTCAAATTCCATTTCTGCTGCATATTTAAGCATTTCATCTGTAAGCTTATTAATTACATCTTGTACATTTGATTCTTTGTCAAGCTTGTATTCTTCTTGTATATCAGCAACATAACTTGCTTTAATGGTATCTCTGATGGATTTTTGTATTGTTTGTGGAGTAATTCCATGTTCCTCATTATATTGCATTTGTATTTTTCTTCTTCTATTTGTTTCACTAATTGCTTTTTCCATACTATCAGTTAGCTCATCTGCATACATTATAACTTTTCCATCTGTATTTCTAGCAGCACGTCCAATAGTTTGAATTAAGGAACGTTCCGAACGTAAAAAACCTTCTTTATCCGCATCTAGTATAGCTACTAGTGAAACCTCTGGGATATCTAATCCTTCTCTTAAAAGGTTTATTCCAACTAAAACATCAAATTCTCCCAGTCTTAAATCACGTATTATTTCCATTCTTTCTAGTGCCTTAATATCTGAGTGCATGTATTTTACCTTTATATCTAAGCTTGCCAAATAAGTAGTTAAATCTTCTGCCATCTTTTTAGTTAATGTTGTTACTAGCACTCTTTCATGTTTTTCTACTCTCTCATGAATTTGCTCTATCAAATCATCTATTTGATTTGATACAGGTTTAACATCTATTTTAGGATCAAGTAATCCAGTTGGTCTTATTATTTGTTCGACAACATTTTCTTTTGAATGCTCTTTCTCATATTCAGCTGGTGTTGCACTAACAAATACAACTTGATTTATTCTTTGTTCAAATTCTTCGAATTTTAAAGGTCTATTATCAAATGCTGATGGAAGTCTAAATCCATAATTTACTAAAGATTCTTTTCTTGCTCTATCTCCATTATACATTGCTCTTACTTGTGGAATTGTAGCATGTGATTCATCTATTAGTAATAGAAAATCTTTTGGAAAATAGTCAAATAAAGTATATGGTGCACTTCCAGGTTCTCTACCACTTATATGTCTCGAATAATTTTCTATACCTTGACAAAAACCGGTTTCTCTCATCATTTCAATATCAAAGTTTGTTCTTTCTTCTATTCGTTGAGCTTCTATCAATTTATTATTATCTTTAAAATATTTTA
>ULWW01054839.1_pt1 | contig 12839 bp, 16 predicted proteins | sample 1960741 | NCBI WGS metagenome assembly ULWW01 (sample SAMEA4835823, study PRJEB28245) | human gut metagenome | biome: gut microbiome; material: fecal sample | place: Denmark | collected 2008
CTCAAATCGCTTGCGTGGAAGTTAACCGAGTTCTTCGGATCAATCGGCCAGGCTCCAGTAGTTGGCCAACCGTTCAAGCCTAACTGGAATACGGTGGTCGGTTCGCATGGCGTTGCGACGCTGACTATCCACAAATACACGAGCCGTGACGGTCAAGAGCGTTCAAACAACCAAGTGAAGAAGTTCAAAAAAGGCGGTCAGCCACCGCAAGCGCCAGCGCAACCAACACAGCAACAGGCGCCGCAAGGATATCAGCAACCGGTGCAACAACAGCAGCAACCCATTCAACCGCAACAGGCACCGCAACAAGCACCAAATAACAATCCCTTTCCAGGGGCATTCTAAACGGGAAGAGAAAGAAGTGAAATAAATGGAAGAAGTGAAGCTGAGACCGTACCAAGAGCAATCGAGGGAAGCGGTCGAAAGGGAATGGGAAGAGGGACGCAAACGAACCCTGCTTGTTTTGCCCACCGGAACAGGCAAAACGGTAGTCTTCTCAAAAATCGTCGAAGATCAGGTCAAACTGGGCGACAGATGTCTGATCTTGGCGCACCGTGGAGAACTGCTTGAACAAGCAAGCGATAAGCTGCTTAAAGCTACAGGACTCAAAGCGGCAACCGAAAAGGCCGAACAAACGAGCCTTGGAACTCAAGCAAAAGTAGTTGTCGGCAGCGTTCAAACGCTCCAACGAGAAAAACGTTTGAGCAAATTTGAACCCGAACACTTTAGCACGATCGTGGTTGATGAAGCCCATCACTGTATCAGCGAAGGCTACCAGAAAGTGCTGGGGCATTTTCCAAACGCGAAAGTATTGGGCGTTACGGCAACACCGGACAGGGGCGACATGAAGAACCTCGGCGAATATTTCGAAAGCATGGCTTACGAATACAACTTAAATGACGCAATCCGTGAAGGCTATTTATCGCCGATTAAAGCCTTAACTATCCCCCTTAAGGTTGATTTAAGCGAAGTCAAGCAGCAAGCCGGGGACTTTTCAACAAGCGACCTCGACACTGCACTAGACCCGTATTTGGAGCAGATTGCAGACGAGATGGTCAAATACTGTGCGAACAGAAAAACAGTGGTGTTCCTGCCGCTCGTCAAAACGTCGCAGAAGTTCAGGGACATTTTGAACGAAAAGGGTTTAAAGGCCGCAGAAGTAAACGGGGCATCTGCCGACCGTGAAAAAGTGCTCAAGGATTTTGAAGAAGGCAAGTACAACGTCTTATGCAACTCGATGTTATTAACGGAAGGTTGGGACTGTCCAAGCGTTGATTGCGTGGTAGTCTTGCGCCCTACAAAAGTAAGAGGCTTGTATAGCCAGATGGTCGGACGTGGTACTCGATTAGCCCCCGGCAAGAAAGAGCTGCTGCTGCTCGACTTCCTTTGGCACACCGAAAATATGGAGCTTTGCCATCCGGCTAACTTAATCTGCAAGAATGCAGAAACAGCTAAGAAGATGACTGAGAACTTGGAAGATGCCGCAGGGCAAGCGGTGGATATCGAAAACGCCGAAGAACAGGCAGAAAAAGATGTTGTCAGAGAGCGAGAGAATGCGCTGGCTGAAAAATTGGAAGCATGCAAAAAACGCAAGCGAAAGCTCGTTGATCCGCTCCAATTCGAGATGTCGATCCAAGCGGAAGATTTGAGTAGTTACGTGCCGACGTTTGGTTGGGAAATGGGACCACCTACTCAAAAACAAAAAGCTGCATTGGAACGCTTAGGCATTTTGCCTGACGAAATCGAAAACGCAGGCAAGGCCAAGCTGATCCTTGATCGTCTGCATAAGCGAGCTGTAACGGGGCTGACCACGCCTAAACAAATCCGGTGCCTGGAAAAATACGGGTTCAGACACGTAGGCAACTGGCAGTTTAAGGAAGCAAGCAACATGATTACACGCATTGCAGCTAACGGCTGGAAAGTGCCGCACAAGGTCGATGCTCATACGTATCAGCCGTTAAGCATTGCAGCAACCGATCTTGATCAGTATCTCGGATGGGATGACATAATCCCGGTTTAACGGTTTAAAAAAGGTAGCACGGGCGGACGGCGCTTATCGGGGTTCGATCCCCCGACCGTGCATTATCACAACTAAAGGAGGGTAAAAATGAAAGAGTTTGATTTGCTGCCACTGCTCGACTACATCGACCCGGCAACGCTTGATTATACCGAGTGGGTGCAGGTCGGCATGGCTCTTAAACATGAAGGATACGATGAAGCCGACTGGGACGCATGGTCGCAAAGAGATGGATCCCGGTATCATGACGGCGAATGTGAGAAAAAGTGGCAGACGTTTGACGACGAGGGCTCGATCGTAACAGGGGCAACAATTACGCAGATGGCGAAAAACAACGGTTGGCAAGGAGGAATGAAAAAGGAAAACCAAGAAGCGTTTGGGTGGGATGATTCGTTCGAGGCAGAGGAACGCTTTAACCCGACGATTGATAAGGACTATAAACTTATCGACACTGCCTACATGAGCGGCGAGGAAATCAAGCCACCGGCGAATTGGAATCCGGCACAACAGATTACCGAGTTCTTGAATGCAGTATTTGATCCTGGTGATATTGTCGGGTTTGTCACAACGGCATACGAACACGAAAAAGATGGCCACGTTAAATACGTGCCCAGTGGTCAAGGAATTTATACGAGAACAGCAGGGGACATCACGGATGCGCTCAGGAGAAACGGCGGAGACGTCGGAGCTGTCATGGGGGATCCGGATAAAAATGCGGGAGCGTGGATCAGGCTCAATCCGCTTGACGGAAACGGGGTCAAAAATGACAACGTGGCGGAATTCAAGTACGCATTAGTGGAGTCGGATTCAATCCCCGTTCAGCTGCAAAACGAGATTTATCATAAATTAGAGTTGCCGATTGCGGCGCTGACCTTTACCGGCGGGAAATCGCTCCATGCAATCGTCAAGGTGGATGCCAAGAATTATCCACAATACAAAGAACGGGTCGATTATCTGTATGACATCATGCAGAAGAACGGGCTCAAGATCGACAAGCAAAACAAGAACCCGTCACGCTTGACCCGTCTTCCCGGATTTGAACGAGGAAACAAGAAACAGTTTCTTGTCGCAACGAGCATTGGCAAAGCAAACTGGGATGAATGGCAAGAATATGTTGAAGATTTGAATGACAATCTGCCAGACATTGAGAATTTGGAAGGATTGTTTGACAAACCAATCGAACTTGCTCCGGAACTTATCCAAGGTGTGCTAAGACAGGGGCATAAAATGCTGATTGCGGGTCCGTCAAAAGCCGGCAAGAGTTTTCTCTTAATCAACCTCGTTTTGTCAATTGCAAACGGCAAAGAGTGGCTAGGCTTTAAATGCACTCAAGGCAAGGTCCTATACGTCAATTTGGAGCTTGACGGACGGTCGGCTAAGCAACGCTTCGTAGACATCTGCAACACGCTAGGATATGACCACAAAAACATTACCAACGTTGATATCTGGAACTTGCGCGGTAAAACAAGCCCTATGGATAAGTTAGCACCGAAGCTCATCAGACGAGCTAAAGACGCCAACTATATCGCAATTGTAATTGACCCAATCTACAAAGTGCTGACGGGAGACGAGAACAACGCTCATGACATGGCGGACTTCGTGAATCAGTTCGACCGGATAGCCACCGAGCTAGATTGTGCGGTCATTTACGCTCACCACCACTCAAAAGGCGCGCAAGGCGGGAAATCGTCAATTGACCGTTCGTCAGGATCCGGTGTCTTTGCCCGTGACCCTGACGCAATTCTCGACCTGATCCAACTACCTATTAATGAGGCGAGATATGACGCATTGGAAAATAGGACCGCCTGCCGAACGTTTTATCAGACAATCGCTAAATACCGCCCCGATTATCTCAACCAGATCAGCGAAAGCGACATGTTAGACAAGCAGCGCATGGGGCATCACGTCATGGTATCTATCAACAGAGCAATACCAAATTATGAAGACGTGCTCAAAGAGAATTCTCAACGCATGCATCGGGCGGTAGACAACGCACGTAACGAAACAGCGTGGAGAGTTGAGGGCACTCTTCGTGAATTCCCGAAGTTCAAACCAGTCAACGTCTGGTTCGAATATCCTATCCACGTCATCGACAACAGCTTGGATGACATCGAACTGGAAACGGCGGGCGGAGGCCCGGGCAACGGCAACTGGAAACAGTCAGTCAAAAAGATGAACGAGAAGAAAGCGCAGAAAGCACAGACTGAATTGGAAGAGGCATTTAGCATCATGAGCGAAGACGGTGGACCAATCGAGATCGGACAGGTAGCAGACTACCTGGAAATCTCCAAGAAGAGTGCCTACCAGCGTATTAAAAAGAGCAAAAAATTCGAAGCGTCCGACGGCATGATCTGTTCAAAAGAGAACAAAACTGATTTAGAATAATTCTAAGATTAGAGAACTTTTAATTTTTCTTTAATCGTTGTTACCCTCATTACCCACACTAACCCACCGAGAGTGGGTAATCGTTACCCACACTGATTTTTTCAGAGTGGGTAACAGGGTTAAAATGCCTTGTCCCTAGGCCCGTTACCCTCTATTCCTGAAAGGAAGAGGGTAACGGGCCTAGGCAAGGGGTGGAAAAATTAGAAAAAAATTCTTCAGAGTGGGTAACAGCATTGAACGTATGTTTGTGTAGGTGTTCGAGAAAATGAATTTTAATTTTTAAGAGGGTAACCGCCCAGGCTTGAGGGTGGTCAGCTGAAGGAAAGAAAGAGGACGGAAGGTATACCAATTTGAGGGGGTGGTCAGATGGACTGGAAAACATTTTTCGCAGATCTGGAAAAGTGGATGCAGGCAAGCAACGTCATGGTGCAACGATGCGGAGGTCTGAATGAGAATTATTTTGAATGGTTAGTGCAGACGCTGAACGTTATTTACGAGAGATATCCAAGCGCGCTTGCCAGACGTTTTCTGTTTGACATTATGGAAGCTCAGGAAGAGCAGTTGAAGGAGGTGGTCAAATGAAGAACAGGAACTCAGCCGATTTTGCCGGTTGTCTGGTAACGGCATTATTGTTGCTATGGTTTGCAGCAATGTGGATATTATGCAAAGCATTATTGGGATAGTGAAGGTGGAGATCGAAGATGGATTGGTGTAAAGCTTTAATGTGGATAGCAGCAATATGCGTTTTTGTAGCAATGGTTGGTGAACGTTTTCTGCCGCAGCTTGTAGTCGTGTCGCTTGCGTTCGTTGGAACTGCAATCATGGTTGCGATAGTGGCACATTTGATGGATGGGGAGTGAAGAAATGAAAAATTATGTAGTAACTGTCGAAATCGACAAAATCATCACAAACAAGCTGGTCAAAGCGGAAACCGCCGAAGAAGCTGAACTTAAAAGCTAAGGAGGAAGAAAAATGATGTTTAAAATCACATGCAGTGCATACTGCATTAATCCCCGCAACCAGCTCGGAGATTACCGCTTGGAAATTAAACCACAGTATTTGAAGGGTAAAAGCGGGTTTTTCAACGCTGTAGAAATTAAAGCAAGGGCTCTTTCTGCAGCCAAAAATGGAGTTATCAACGTCTGGACTGAGCGCAACAGAACTCAAGTCCCCGACATTTCTGTTTGTGCCGATGATATGCTTGCAATCAAACTGATTGAGGAGGAAGAGAAATGAAATACAAAATCACGTGCAGATCATATAGGGACTGGAAAGAATATCCTCTACTTTGTGAGTCTTATCTGGAATTTGAAGCACGGTTTTTTAAAATCGAAAACGGTTTTGTTGCCTTTTGGTTTGAAGACAACGATACTCGAAAACCTGATACTTATATTAATGCCAATGACGTGCTTATAATCGACCGGATTGGAGAGGAAAAGGAATGAAAAAAGAAGTAAAAATCAAAACAACAATTGGCGAATTAGTAGGTTATTTTGACGGATTTTATCTTATTGACAAAGGGGAAGAAGGAACTTGGCTAACTGAAGAGGAGTACGAAACGGTGAAGCTTCCTGAACTCAACAAATACGAGCGGGAATATTACGACAAGATAAAGCAATTGAAGAATGGTAATAAAAGAGGAATGGTATCGTTTATGAGCTTTGACGCTATGGCTCCAGATTGGACTTTTTCGTATGAGAGCTATTACAAAATTCTCGAAGCAATCTTTAAAGGGGGGTGTAATAACTGATGAAGGTACAGGCACAGTCACACTTTGCCAAGAAAGTGGAGCTTGACGGATACCGTTTTGATTCGCAAAAAGAAGCAGCATTCTATGAGCGATACATTAAGCCGAGCGGCTACAAATTTGAGTGTCAGAAAAACTTTGTCTTGATGGATAAATACGAAGGGCTTGGGGTGGTCAACCTTAAGAGAACGGCGTACAAAGCCGACTTCGTGATCTATAACGAGGACGGTAGCATAAAACATGTATATGACGTCAAGAACGGGTTTTCCGATTACGCAATCGACAAAAGAGCCAAGCTCAAGTTTGCCATGTTTGCCCGCTTGTACGGTTTGCCGGTTGAAGTGGTGGTCATCAGAACGCATGACTTTAAAGCGACTGTTACGGGGGCAACTAAGAAGCTGGAGCCGATTATCAGAACTGACGTGAATTACGATTGGCAAGACGTTGTTAAAACGTCATAACGGGCTCTCTAAGCGATTTTAAGGCCAACGGGTATAACCCCAGACTTAATACCATTCAGAAAGGAGCAGCGGTCACATGAACATTACTGAAGCAGTAAATGCAATCCTTAAACGATATCCCGATTATGGTTATGACATTTTCTTAGACTTGAACGAAATCAAGGACGATGATCTGCAGGAAGTGGTACGGTTTATCGCAAGCATGAGGAGACACTACCACACGAACCCTAAGCGTTCTCGAAAAATTAATCGGGAAACGCTTAAGGATATGATTAAAAAAGGTTACACCTACAAGGGTATCGCCAGAGAAACGGGGTTGGCAGAATCAACCGTTGGAACAAAAATTTTAAATTACGGTTTGGGAAAACTTTATCATCAAATGCGCCCTCGCGGTATAAGAGCTGGTGTGCAAGTGATTTGCTTGAACATCGAAACGGGCGAACAGAAAATGTTCGAATTTATCGGGAAGGCGGAAAGAGCTTTCAATTTTAAAGAAGGCTACCTTAGTGACAAGACCAAGGACGGCAAGTGTTATGTGGAGAGCGGTTGGGAGTTCAGGCGAGCTGATTAAGGAGGAAGAGGAATGAAAAAGAGAATTGCATTGAGTGTTCCAACATTGAGAAGAACTTTAGCAATGGCGCTGGTCGCTGATAAGGTTTTCTTCAAAAATGGGGAATATGAAACTTTAGTCAAAGTGTTTTTTGAAGAGGAAGCAAAAGAAGAGGGGTGGGATTGCGAAAGTCTGACGGAATTATATGATTCCGTTGCTGACCGCGCAACGGAATTTATCGAAAAATATAAGCAACCAAAAGAAGTGACTAAATACGACCATCCGCAACGCTACACAGGCGAAGACGGCAAAGACTTAATCGACCGCTTTGAAGAAGGACTGATCAATGAAGAGCAGACAAGAGGGTTCCTGAAAGGCAACGTTTTGAAATACGTAACGAGATATGAAGATAAGGGCGACATGGATGATTTAATCAAAGCGCATGAATATCTGACCAGGCTGATTGCGTTTGAGGACGGAGGAGACGATGAACGAAAGGCTTATAAATGTCAAAGATGATTTAATAAAGCCTTTGCTATCTCTTCTTTTAAAAGACAAGACAACAGGTGAAAATATAATCTGGGCCACTGATACGCATCCTGTTTTTATGAACGAAAAAGACATCTTGCTGCATAGCGAAACAATAAGGCCAAGAGTTGAGAAATCTTTAGATGAGCAAGCTGCAAGGACAAAGAAGAAAGCAGAAGTCTTTACGCCTACTTGGGTATGCAACCGTATGAATGACAATATCGACAAAACAGCGAAGCGAAAGACGTGGAAAGAATATGTTGATTTGAGAGTACTGGAAATCACGTGCGGCGAAGCGCCTTTTCTCGTACAGAGATATGATACCGTTACGGGAAAACCGATATCTTTAAAAGACAGGGCAGGACTTCTTGACCGCAAGCTGAAAGTTGTTAACGAAAAAACTAATACTTATGATGAATGGCTTAAGTGGGCGATCAGGGCGTTTGAATCGTCATATGGATATGAGTATCAAGGCGACAATCTTTTGATTGCTCGCATCAACCTACTGCTTACGTTTGTTGACTACTATAAAGATCGTTGGGAAGAAGAACCAGGCAAGCGGTTGTTACGGCGCATCGCAAACAGAATCGTATGGAACGTATGGCAGATGGATGGATTACAGGGCACGGTTCCGTTTAGAGAAGACAGATGCAGAATACATGACTGGCGCAAACGTAAAACAATTGTGTTCATAAGCTGAAAAATGTGGTAAAATATAGTTATAGAAAATTACCTTTTATTTTTTATAAATTATTTATTGGTGTAACCCCGTAAAACTGATCTTTGAGTGAGTGAGTGGTTGATCGGGCGATTGATTGACGAAAACATGGCTTGTTTTGAGCCATGTTTTTTTATTAATGCAGGGAGTGATGTTATGCGTACTATATCGACAGACAACGAGTTTCGACAAAACAAAGCGTTTTTGATTCGTTATCGAATTTTAAGCGAGAAAATCAAGAGACTGGAAAATAAGCTGGCGCAGATAGACGAGGATATGGCAGCGCTCAAATCGCCTAAGCTGACCAGTGAACCGAAAGCGTCGGTACGTATCACGCTTGACGATAAGCTGATACAACACGACGAACTGGAAGAAAAGATCAATACGTTGCTAAAGCACATGCGCCGGATCAGATGCGAGATTACGCAGTGTATTGACGCATTGGATAATCAACGTCAAGCCGAGGTGTTAGACAAATACTATATCGGCGGTATGCCTCTCGAAAACATCGCAGACGAGATGAACTACACGTTGAGTTATATCACAAAACTGTACGTCGGCGGAACAAAGTCAATCGTCATAAAATAGTGTACAATCAGTGCACAATCGGTAACGTTGGAATCATGCTAAAGTATAAAGTGTTAAAGAGTACGGAATTGTCCGTACTCTTTTTATTTTATTTTTAGTTTAGAAAGAGAGGCGGTGGTATATGTGACTGAAAAGAAGAAAAAACTGACGGCTAAGCAAAGCACATTTATTGACGCCTATCTGGGCGAAGCTAAGATGAACGCTGCTCAAGCTGCACGCATTGCCGGCTATAAGCATCCCGAAACTCAGGGCGCCGAAAACTTGCGAAAACTTAGGCCATACATTGACGAGGTTATGAACAAGCGCCACAGTAACGCCATCGCAACTCAAGAAGAGATACAGAAATTCTTTACGTCTGTTTTGCGTGGTGAGGCCAAAGAAGAGGTCGTATCAAATAGCGGCAAAATCTTGGAAGTACCGGCAAGCACTAAAGACAGGCTTAAAGCGGCAGAGTGCATGGGCAGAGCATACGGCATGTTTACTGAACGTAAAGAAATCAGCGGGACCATGGATATTACTATCGGGGTTGGTGATTATGACGAAGACGACTAGTGAACAGCAGAAACTAAGTTTAAATATATCAATATATTTTTGGGCAATAGAAACTAAGTTTATATCAATACAGTTTTGGGCAAGGCGAAAGAAGGTGATGCCATGCCAAACATCAATTTAAATTTTCCGAAACCAAATAAAGTTTTTAACAAGCAAATCTTTGACAACTTATTTGACTACAGTCATTTTATTGAGGTTTGGTATTGACTTATGGCGGCGCATCGTCAGGCAAATCCCACGGCGTCGTGCAGAAGGTTGTACTCAAGGCACTCAAGAAATGGCCGTACCCGCGCAAGATTTTATGGTTGCGCAAGGTTGACCGCACGATTAAGGATTCAATCTTCGCTGACGTCCTCGACTGTTTGTCACGGTGGAAGTTGCTACCGTTGTGCAAAGTCAATCAGACCAACTACACGATTACGTTACCGAACGGGGCGCAATTCTTGTTCAAGGGCATGCAGGACCCGGAACGTATCAAGTCAATCAAGGGCTTGTCTGACGTAGTTATGGAAGAAGCCAGCGAGTTCACGCTTGATGACTACACGCAGCTTACCCTTCGCTTGCGTGAGCCTAAGCACAAGAACAGACAACTTTTTTGCATGTTTAACCCGGTGAGCAAAGTCAATTGGACGTACAAGCAATGGTTTGCACCCAACAGCGTATATGATCCTAGCCGCGTTGCCGTACACCATAGCACATACAAAGATAATCGTTTTCTTGACGCGGACAACATCGCGACAATCGAGGCGCTTAAACGCACTAACCCGGCATATTACAAAATCTACACATTAGGTGAGTTTGCAACGCTTGACAAGTTGGTCTTCCCGACGTTTGAGCGCAGGCGTCTGCATCCTGACAAGCTGACGCAGTATCCTTCGTTGTTTGCTCTTGACTTTGGTTATATCAACGATCCGTCGGTTTTTATCCATGTTAAAGCCGATGTCAAAGGTAAACGGTTATATGTACTCGAAGAATACGCAAAAAAAGGCATGCTCAACGATGAGATAGCCAAGGTCATTAAGCAGCTAGGTTATAGCAAGGAAATCATTACGGCTGATGCCGCCGAAAAGAAATCAATCGCTGAAATCAAGCGATGTGGAATCGCCCGGATCAAGCCAGCCAAGAAAGGCCCCGACAGTATTATTCAAGGCATCGGCTTTCTGCAGCAGTTCGAGTGGATAGTTGATGATCGTTGCGTCAAAACGATTGAAGAACTGGAAAACTATACGTACCAGAAAGACCGGCAGACGAATGAATATATCAACAAGCCGGTTGATAGCTATAACCACTGTATCGACGCTATCCGGTATGCGGTAGAACCGATAAATGGCAGCGGAGCGCCTAAAGCGGTAAGCATGCGTAACATTTTTATTTAAGGAGGTGAGAGAATGGCAGAGTTATACAGACTAGAAAACGGCATTTTAATTTATCCACAGAATGAACAAATTACACCCGAAGTTATCCACAATGCGGTGTATGGTGCCGGTGTTTTAGGCAATGCGGCAACGGGTTTAACGGACTACAAAGCCAAAATGCGTATGTATCTTGGTGATCATGACATCTTGCACAAACCGGTTGACGTACAGCGCACTGGTCCGGATAACAGATTGGTGGCCAACATTGCCAACTATCTTGTTGACACGTACAACGGCTATTTTATGGGCATCCCGCCTAAAATCACGCTTGATAACGAGCAGCAAAACGATTGGCTGCAAGACTGGAACGATACCAATTCTTTTCAGGATAAATTAAACGAGATCAGCAAGCAATGTGATATTTACGGCCGTTCGTATGCTCTCGTTTATCAAGACGAGGACGGTTATACGTGTTTGACGGTTATCCCACCGACCGACGGTGTGATGATCTATGATGACACGATTAATCACGGACGGCTTGCTTTTATTCGCCATTGGTCAACGCAGGGCGACCAGGGCATGCAAAACATGGCTGAGGTGTACACGGCAGATGCAATCACCACGTACAGTGATACCCGCATGATTGATGAACGACCGAACGTTTACGGTGTAGTACCGGCAGTTGAATTTTTTGACAACGAGGAAAGGCTAGGCTTATGTGACAACGTGGCAACGCTGATCAACGAACTTAACGATACGTTGTCGAGCAAACAGAACCAAATTGAATACTTTGATAATGCCTATTTGTCAGTACTGGGGCTTAATTTGGACGCAGACGGTGACGGTTTGCCGGATATCGATTTGCAGACACAACGCATGATCTACAGTCCCGACGCTGACGCAGTAAATGCAAAGATCGAGTTTCTGGCAAAACCCGACGCTGACGGCATGCAGGAACATCAAATCGACAGGCTGACCAACTTAATTTACCAAATCGCCAAGGTTCCGAATCCTAATGACGACAGTTTCAGTGGTAACGTGAGCGGCGTGGCCATGCAGTACAAAATGTTATCCATGCAAAATATGGCAGCGTCTAAAGAGCGTAAATTCACTCGTTCGTTGCGCAAGTTGTATCGGGCGGTCTTCAGCTTGACGAACTGGCCCGATGCATGGCGTGACCTCAAATTCAAATTTAATCGTAACTTGCCTAACAACCTATCAGAGGAAGTCACGGACGCTAAGAACCTTGAGGGCGTGGTCAGCAAAGAAACTCAGCTGTCTGTTTTGTCAATCGTCGATGACCCTAAGACAGAAATCGACCGCATGGATAAGGAAGATGAACAGAAAATGCAGACGGCCATTAATGTTGTTGATATGCAACGTGGCCAAGACGTAGGCGGTGACGAAGATGAGCTGCAAAACGTATTGGAACAACAGAGATAAAGAACGCTTTGAGTATATCTGCCAGAATTTAGCTGATGACAAAGCCTTTAATGCGAACCTTGAAAAGTACTATCAGCGCACGATAGACGCGATTAACAGAGATATCCAAAGCGAATTGCAAAGTTTTGCCACCCGTGACGGGGTAAGCTTGGCCGAAGCACGCAAAAAGGTATCTAAGGCTGATATAAGACAGTTTGAGGCGGAAGCTAAAAAGGTAGTCAAAGAAGCCGACCAAATGCGTAAAAAAGGCAAACGTGTAGGCTACTCCGACTTCTCGGATGAAGTCAACGAACGCATGAGATTGTACAACGTGACCATGCGTATTAACCGGTTAGAATACCTTAAATCGCTTATAGGTGTGCGACTGGTTGAGTTAGGCGTAGACATCAACAATGAACTTAATGTCAAGCTTGACGAGGACACGTGCAATGAGTTTGAACGTCAAGCGGGTATCTTGGCGGGCGCTGGCATGGCTGATGCCATGGACTGGTGGAC
>ULWW01061858.1_pt1 | contig 12688 bp, 12 predicted proteins | sample 1960741 | NCBI WGS metagenome assembly ULWW01 (sample SAMEA4835823, study PRJEB28245) | human gut metagenome | biome: gut microbiome; material: fecal sample | place: Denmark | collected 2008
TTTCACGAGGCGCAGCGTGTTCTTCCTGCTCGCAAAGTGCGTCAGCATCACGAGGAACGACACCGCCGAGCCCAGCGCCGTGGCAAGACCCGCGCCGTAAACGCCCATATCGCATGGGAAGACGAAGAACCAGTCGCCGAACACATTGAAGATGCCGCCCGACAGCACACCAAGCGTCGCAAGTGCGGGCGCGCCGTCGTTGCGCAGAAATGCCGCAAGCATCTGATTGAAGAGGAACAGCGAGAATACAACTTTAACGGGGATCATGTACCGCTGCGCGAGGGCGAGCAGCGTCTCGTCCGCACCGAAAAACATCAAAAGCGGGCGCTCAAAGAGGATCAGCCCGATCCACGCGAGCGCCGCCAGAATGACCGAGCCGATGACCGCCGCGGTGAAATACTGCTCGTCCTCGCCGTCGCCGCTCATACCGCTGCCGCGCTTCGTGCTGAAGATCACACTGCCGCCGATGCCCATGAGAAGGCCAATGCTGTAAATGACGTTCCACACCGGCGCGACCACAGCCAGCGCCGCCGTGCCGTCGGGGCCCTGATACTGCCCGACCATCGCCATATCGACGATGCCGTAGATGCTGGAGATCAGCGCGCTGCCGAACGCCGCCGACAAGTATTTGAAGTAAAGCGTTTTGATATTTCCACGCAAAAGGTCCATTGTCGTTTCCTCCTGTCAACAAAAAAGCCGGATAAGGAACAGGCATTTCAGCCTGCGCCTTATCCGGCTGCCGTTTCTTTCGAACAGCGCGCCCTCCGAGCGAGCAAGAGGGACTATAGCACAAGAAAACAGCAATGTCAAGCCGCGGCGATCTCCCTCCTTTTTCCTTTCTGAATTTTCCGTGGACAATTTCTTCCCGATGGGGTAACATCATAGAAAAAACAGGAAACGGAACACTTTTTCATGGACAAGTACAGCATCTTAAAGCAATATTACGGCCACAGCGCGTTTCGCGCGGGGCAGGAGGCGCTGATCGACGCGATCCTCTCCGGGCGCGATGCGCTGTGCGTCATGCCGACGGGCGGGGGCAAGTCGCTCTGCTATCAGATCCCCGCGCTGCTCCTGCCGGGCATCACACTCGTCGTCTCGCCGCTCATCTCGCTGATGAAGGATCAGGTCGCAGCGCTCAAGAGCGCGGGCGTTCCCGCGGCGTACATCAACAGCTCACTGACAGGCGAGCAGATCCGCACGGTCTACGCCCGCACGCGCAAGGGTGCCTACAAGCTCATCTACGTCGCGCCCGAGCGGTTGGAAACGAACAGCTTTTTATCGCTGATGCAGGAGATGGACGTGTCGTTTCTCGCTGTGGACGAGGCACACTGCATTTCGCAGTGGGGACAGGACTTCCGCCCGAGTTACCTCGGCATTGTCGATTTCATCAACGCCCTGCCGCGCAGACCCATTGTCGCGGCCTACACCGCGACGGCGACAAAGCAGGTGCAGTCCGACATTCTGCGGCTCTTGCAGCTGCAAAGCCCGTACCGCATCGTGACGGGCTTCGACCGTCCGAACCTCTATTTCGACGTGCGCCGCCCGAAAAACAAGTTTTCCGCCCTCGCCGCACTCATTGACGAGCGAAGAGGCAGAAGCGGTATCGTCTACTGTGCGACGCGCGCGGCGGTCGAGCGCGTGTGCGACAGCCTGTGTGACCGCGGCATCGCCGCCACGCGCTATCACGCGGGCCTCACGGACGAGGAGCGGCAGCAGAATCAGGACGATTTTCAGTTTGACCGCAAGACCGTCATGGTCGCGACGAACGCCTTCGGCATGGGCATCGACAAGTCAAACGTCAGCTTTGTCATCCATTACAACATGCCGAAGAGCCTTGAGGCCTACTATCAGGAGGCGGGCCGCGCCGGACGCGACGGCGAGAATGCCGACTGCGTCCTGCTCTTCGCGCCCGCTGACGTGGAAACCGCGCGCTTTCTCATCGAAAACGGCGGAGCCGACCAGCTTTCGGAGGAGGACGCTGCGCTTGTGCGCAAGCACGACTACGAGCGCTTACAGGCGATGACGGGGTACTGCAAATCCGTCGACTGTCTGCGCGGGCGGCTGCTTGACTACTTCGGCCAGATACACCCCGCAAGCTGCGGGAACTGCTCCAACTGTAAAGCGACCTACCAGACCGAGGACATCACGCTCTCGGCGCAGATGATCTTATCGTGCGTCATGCGCATCCGCGAGCGGCTGGGCTACTACGTCGGCAAAACGCTCGTCATTCAGGTCCTGCGTGGGAGCCGCGACCAGCGGCTTTTGTCGCTCGGCCTTGCGAGCCTGTCGACCTATGGTCTCATGGATAAGACGTCGCCGAGCGTCATCGAGCGGTACATCGAATACCTCGAATCCGCGGGATATCTCGAGGTCGACCAGCACTATTCGACGCTCAGGCCCACAAAAAAAGCATCCGCCGTGCTCTTTGACGGCGAATGCGTGCTGATGCAGAAGCGGGTGGAGCCGAAGACAGAGAAAAAGCGCCCGCGCGGCGCGTTTTCGGACGAATTCGAGGAAAACAGCCTTTACGAGGCGCTGCGCGCCCAGCGCGCGGAGCTTGCCAAACGCGAGAGCGTTCCCGCCTACGTCATCTTTTCGAACGCGACGCTCGCCGACATGGCGGAGAAAGCGCCGCGCTCGCTCTCAGAGCTTCTTGAGGTCTCGGGAGTCGGCGAGCGGAAGGCCTCCCGCTACGGAGAGGCCTTCCTGCGCACCATTGAGGAGTATATACAGCAGCAGGGGTGAAGCGCTCTCACTTCAGCACCGTGCCGTCGGCCAGCGTGATGGTATAGCCGTTGAACAGGATATCGCCCTCGGCGAGGTCGCTGAGCTCGATGTTCTCGTCATTTTTTGTAATTTCCGCATTCGCGAAGTCGAGCGTCACACTCTCCTCGCCCGCGGTAAAGCTGCTGCCGCCCATGCCGCCGGGGCGCTGCCGCTCGGGGCCTCGCCATCAGGTTTCTCTGGAGGCTGGCTGCCGGAATCACCGCTCTGGCTGTTGGAAGAACTGTCCTGGCCGCTCGGCATCTCGGGCGGCTGGCTGTCGGTGCTGCCGCTCTGGCTGTCGGGCTTTGCGGGCGGCTGACTGCTGTCGGACGATGCATGATCCTCACTGCTGCTGTTGCCGCTCTGCGTTTCGCCGTCCGGCTTGTCGGGCGGCGTCTGGCCGGAATCGGAACTGTCAGACACGTCATGGGACGGCATACCGCCCGCACTCAGCTCGCCGAGCTGCATCGTCACGGCAGTGCCGTCAATATCGGTGATCTCGCCGGTGACGGTCTGACCGGAGTAATCTGTCGTGCTCTTGCTGCCGCACGCGGCGAGCGACAGCGTCAGCGCCGCCGCACATAAAAGAGAACGAATCTTTTTGCCTTTCATCAAAAATGACCTTCTTCGTCATTGTGTATCCCAAATGCTTCCGCGGGGCTGTCGTTTTTCGCTTTCCCCTTGGAACGAGGTCATTATTGCCCGCCAACCTAAAAGAAAGCTAAAGGAAAGTTTGAACATTTTGTTTTTCACGAAAACGCAAAAAGCAGTGCCGCCTGAAATCAGGCGGCACTGTTCCTATTGATATGATGTTCCCACCGGCGCGGCGCAAACGGTTAGTTCGCTCTAACTCGTAGTCTTTTGAAAAGCCGCCGCAGGGCAGCTTTCCAATATATCCTGCTTTCCCGCTTGCCTTCGGGAAGGTGATCGACCTTGCATATTGTAGCACAGCGATTTTCGCATTGCAAGAGCGGTTTGCAAATTTTTGCGATATTTTCTTTGCTACATACGCTTTCTCGCCCCGTCCGCTGCGACAGACTGTTCCCATTCTGTGTCCCGCGACACTTGCATCCCGCGGCTTTCGCTGGTATACTATGTTCTGAAGTTAGATGCATTTAACAGAATTGATATTTCACACAGAAAAGACGGTGAACGACATGGAAGCATTTTACGGCATTTTGATCCCATTTCTCGGCACGTCGCTCGGCGCGGCGTGCGTGTTCTTCATGAAAAAGTCGCTCAGCGACGCTGTGCAGCGCTCGCTAACGGGCTTTGCCGCGGGCGTGATGGTCGCAGCCTCGGTGTGGAGCCTGCTGATCCCCGCCGTCGAGCAGTCGTCAGCGATGGGGAAACTCTCGTTTCTGCCGGCGTTTCTCGGCTTTTGGGTCGGCATTCTCTTTTTGCTGCTGCTCGACCACGTCGTCCCGCACCTGCACGCCAAGAGCGGGCAGGTCGAGGGGCCGAAGAGCCAACTCCAGCGCACGACGATGATGGTGCTGGCCGTCACACTGCACAACATCCCCGAGGGCATGGCCGTCGGCGTGGTGTATGCGGGCTATCTCTCCGGCAGCGCGCAGATCACGGCGGCGGGCGCGCTGGCGCTCTCACTCGGCATCGCGATCCAGAATTTTCCCGAGGGGGCGATCATTTCGCTCCCGCTGCGTGCCGAGGGCATGGGCAAAGCAAGAGCTTTCTGGGGCGGCGTGCTCTCGGGCATCGTCGAGCCCATCGGCGCGGTGCTGACGATACTCGCCGCGTCGCTCATCGTTCCGGCGCTGCCGTATCTTCTGAGCTTTGCCGCGGGCGCGATGCTCTATGTCGTCGTCGAAGAGCTGATCCCCGAAATGTCGCAGGGCGCGCACTCCAACATCGGAACGGTGTTCTTCGCCGTGGGCTTCAGCCTGATGATGGTGCTCGACGTGGCGCTGGGATGAAATACGGCAGGAATGCAAGCAGGAGGCGGTACCAAGCGGTATGCCTCCTGTTTTTATGATGATGCCAGTTTTGCGCCTACTTTTCCACCCGAATAAGATTGCTCTCATACGGCCGCTTGCCGGAGAGCACTTCGTCGTAAAAATTCTGCTTCCAGTCGATGTAGGCGACGCTGTCCTGCAATTCCCGAATGCCTGCGCGCAGCGCCTCCTGCTTCTGCGCCAGCAGAATTTTGCGCTGCGGGATGGTGCGCTCGCCTTGCAGGCAGAGGGCGAGGTAGTCCTTCATCTCCTGGATGCTCATGCCGCATTTTTTGAGGCACGTCAGGCTGCTGATCCACGCGACGTCCCGCTCGTCAAACACGCGGCGGTTGTTTTTGTCGCGCTTGACGTTGGGGACAAGCCCCTCGTTGCTGTAAAATTTTAAGGCCTGATAGGTCATGCCCGTCTCTTTGCAGACCTGCATCATGGTGTAGCGCATGGTAATCCCTCTCTGCTGCGTAAAAATTGTGTTTTTTCCTCAAAAACCTCTTGATCGGTTGTTACAACTGGTATTTATAATCGGCAGTATCAACCGGAAGTTGCCATCGGCAATGATAGCACAACAGCGGCGAATACCGCAAGAAAAACGGTCAGAGAGGATGCGTTATGATGAATAACTTTGTTTTTGAAAACAAGACCAAGGTGTATTTCGGCAAGAACGTTGTCAAAGAGCACCTCGGTGGCCTTTTGTCAAACTACGGCGAGACCGTCATGCTGGCCTACGGCGGCGGTTCTGTCAAGCGCAACGGCGTGTACGATGAGATCATGGGTATCCTGAATGCGCAGGGTAAGTGCGTTGTGGAGTTCTCCGGCATCATGTCCAACCTCACCTATGCCAAGGTGCAGGAGGGCGCGAAGCTGGCGCGGGAGAACCATGTTGACCTGATCCTCGTCGTGGGCGGCGGCAGCGTGTCCGACTGCTGCAAGGTCATTTCCGCGCAGGCCAACTTAAATGAAGATATTTGGGAGATGCAGTACACGAAGCACACGCTGCCCACAAAGTTCATTCCCCTCGGCACCATCGTCACGGTGTTTGGTACCGGCTCGGAGATGAACAACGGCGCGGTCATCACCAACGAGGAAAAGAAGATCAAGGGCGCTCTTTGGGGTGCGCAGGCGGAATTCGCGTTCTTAGACCCGGCCTATTCGCTGTCCGTTCCCATGCAGCAGGTCATCTCCGGCGCGTTCGACACGCTGAGCCACGCGATGGAAACCTACTTCGGCAAGCCGGATGAAAACAACCTCTCCGATGATATCAATGAGGCCCGTTATGCGCAGCGTCATCCGCAACATCCGCATTTTGCTGACCGATCCTGAAAATTACGACGCCAAAAGCGAGCTGGCGTGGGCATCCGCCATGGCAGAGAACGGCATGCTGAAGATCGGCAAGGTCACGGATTTTCAGGCGCATCAGATCGAACACCAGCTGGGCGCTTACACCAATTGCAACCATGGAGCGGGCCTGGTGGTGATCCATCCCGTTCTGTACCGCCACATCTACAAGTCTGGTGCGGCGCGGTTTGCGCGGTTTGCTCAGAATGTCTGGGGCATCGCACCCAAGGGCAGTGACGGGGAAACCGCCGCCGGTATCGACGCGCTGGCCGCGCACATTAAAGAGATCGGCCTGCCCACTACCTTTGCGGAGTTGGGCATCCCCGCCGACACCGACTTCCGCGCCGTGGCGGATTCCACCAACGTCACTGCTGGCTGCTGCAAGAAGCTGACCCGTGATGAAATTTGCGAAATTTTGCAGGAATGCCTGTAACATCTGGTGTTTCCGTGGCGGCAGGACGTCGCCATTTTTTGCCTTTCTGCCTCTTGCATTTGGCCCAAAGCGTGATATCATAGGCCAGACAAATTGCGGAAAGGGGCAGTAGAGTTGAAAGCTGCATCGCAGAAAAAATCATTGGATATGCTCCACGGGACGCTCTGGGATAAGATCCCGCGCTTTGCCATTCCGGTGGCGGCCACGGCGATTTTGAGCCAGCTGTTCAACGCCGCGGACATCGCCGTCATCGGCAACTTTACCGGCGAGCTCCGCACTGTGGCGGTCGCGGCCGTCGGCACAAACAGCTCGATCATCAGCCTGATCGTCAACCTGTTCATCGGCATCGCGCTGGGCGCAAACGTGACGATCGCGCACGCCATCGGCGAAAAGAACGACACGATGGTGCACCACGCGGTGCACACCTCCATCGTCGTGGCGGTGCTGGGCGGTTTGATCGCGGCGATCATCGGTGAGCTGTTCGCCGTTCCGCTGCTGAATCAGCTGAATGTGCCGGACGATGTGTTCCCGCTGGCGCTGTTATACCTGCGCATCTATCTTGCGGGCCTGCCGGTGATCCTGCTCTACAACTTTGAGGCGGCGGTCTTCCGCAGCGTGGGCGAGACGAAAATTCCGCTGATCGCGCTGACGGCCTCCGGCGTTCTGAACGTGATCCTGAACCTCTTTTTCGTGGCCGCGCTCCACATGAGCGTGGACGGCGTCGCGATCGCAACGGTGCTGTCGAACGCGGTCAGCGCGGCAATCTTGTGGGTCTTCCTGCTCAAAACGGACAAGGTCATCCGCCTTGAGCCGAATAAGCTGCGCATCGACGGGCTGTGCCTCAAGCAAATTCTGCGCATCGGCGTTCCCGCAGGTGTGCAGAGCGCGATGTTCTCCATCGCGAATATCGTCATTCAGGGCGCGATCAACAGCCTCGGCACGGTCGTCATGGCGGCATCGAGCGCGGCCTACAACATTGAGGTCATCACCTACGATATCTTCAACTCCTTCTCGCAGGCCTGCACGACATTCGTCGGACAGAACTTCGGCGCGGGCGAGATCAAGCGCTGCAAGAAAACGCTGCTGCTGTGTCTTCTCGAGGGCATCATCAGCCTCGGCGTCGCCATCGCTCTGATCCTCTTTTTCGGAAAGTCGCTGCTCACCATCTTCAACGGCGACCCGCAGGTGGTAGAGACGGGCTATATTCGCCTCATGCTGATCATGCCGTCGCACCTGTTCAGCCTTTGCTATGAGGTGCTTTCCGGCTACCTGCGCGGCTTTGAAATTTCACTGCCGCCCGCCGTTTTGACGATGCTGGGCGTCTGCGGCGTCCGCCTGAGCTGGCTGCGCTGGGTCTTCCCGCAGTACAAGACGTTTATGAACATCATGCTGGTCTTCCCCATCAGCCTTGCGACCACGGCGCTTCTAATGCTGGCAGCGGTGCTGTACTTCCGCCCCTCGCGCCGCTATGCGCATCTGCAAAAGAGTGATGGCGCGGCTTCGGCAAAAATCGAAGGATAAGACCATTCCCAAAATCGACAAAGCAGGGCGCTTGCCTAAATGGCAAGCGCCCTGCTTTACTTTTTTGATGGGGCAGCCGTTTCTAAATCGCGGATGGGAAATTTTCACATCAGCTCGCGCGTGAAATCAAGCACGCACTCGCGCAGACGCAGAATTTCCTCTGGCGTGTTCTTGCTCAGGTGCATACCGATGCCGAGCTCCCGTCCCGTTTTCGGGCTGACCGGCAGCGTCTTTACGCCGTGCGTCCGCCCGCGCATCATGATCTCCGTCATCATTGTGATGCCAAGGCCCTTGCTGACCATGCGGATGACCGTTTCATCGTCCACATGGCAGGGGCGGATATTCGGCTTCACCTTTTTGGGACTCAGCGCAGCGTTCACGTCGATGTCGAAGCGCCCGTAGGGCATCAGGAATTCTTTTCCGTCGAATTCCTCGATGGGGAAGGTCTCTTCGCTGCCGGTGGGATAGTCCTCCGGCAGGATGGCATACATCGCGTCGTAGTAGAGCGGTGTCCAGTCGCAGTTGATGTGGCTCTGCCGCGCGGCAAAGATGACGTCCGTGCGCCCCTCCTCCAGCAGCTCAAAGGGTTCGAGCTCGTGGTCCACCATGCGAAGATCCACGTCGGTCTCCGGACACACGCGGCGGAAGCGGTACAGAATTTCCGGCATCCAGTGCATGGCAAGGCTCGCATAAGCGGCGATTCGGATCGTCGCCGTCCGCTTTTGCGTGATGGTCTCGATCTGGTTTTCGAGCTTCGCCGTCGCGCTGAGGTATTCGCGGATCGCGGGCAGCAGCGCCTCCCCGTCCTCTGTCAGCGAAATACCGCTGTGGTCGCGCCGGATGAGCTTCATGCCGATCTCGCGCTCCAGACCGTTGATGAGGTGCGTCAGCCCCGACTGTGTGTAGCCCACGACCTCAGACGCTTTGGAAAAGCTGCCGAGGTTGACGGCGGTCATCAGAATTTCAAATTTTTTGCTGTCCATATCCCCACTCTTATAAAGGGTATTTTGATTTGTAATATACCTATTATAACCGAGCGTTTCTCTTTTTCAAGTGCAGGGTGTAATATTTTCAACACAAAGGAGTTGATTATCCCATGACTACTAAAAAATTGACCTTCCGGCAGAAGATTCTCGTCGCCGGAACGCTGTTTGGAATGTTCTTCGGCGCGGGCAACCTGATCTTCCCCGTACATCTCGGCCAGATGGCCGGCCGCAACGCGGTCGTCGCCATGATCGGCTTTATCATCACGGCGGTTGGCATCCCCATCTTCGGCGTCGCCGCCATCGGCATCACGCATTCCGACGGCCTGCAGACGCTCTCGAGCAAGGTCGGCAAGGGCTATGGCATTTTCTTTACCTGCCTTCTGTACCTGACCATCGGCCCGCTCTTCGCCATCCCGAGATGCGCGACCGTTTCGTTCACAACCGGCATCACGCCCTTGCTGGGCGCGGATTCGCCGGAGTGGCTGTATCTGCTCGTCTTTTCGGCGGCGTTCTTCGCCTTCGTGCTGTTCTTCTCGCTGCGCCCCGGTAAGATCACCCTCTGGATCGGCAAGATCATCAATCCGCTCTTCCTGTTCTTCTTCGCAGTGCTGATCATCGCGGCGCTGCTCTCCCCCGGCGCAGCGATCTCCTCGGTCGAGCCGACGGAGGCCTATCAGAACGGTTCCTTCTTTCCCGCGCTCATTGAGGGCTACGGCACGATGGACGCCATCGCCGGTCTCGCCTTCGGCATCGTGGTCATCGACGTTATTCGCCGCATGGGTGTCAACAACGACGACATCATCGCCGAGGACGTGCTCTCCTCCGGTCTTCTTGCCGGTGCGCTGATGGCGCTGATCTACGTGCTGTCCATTCTGGTCGGCGCGCAGTCGAGAGGCATTTTCGAGCTGTCCGAAAATGGCGGCATCGCCCTCACGCAGATCGCGGGTCATTACCTCGGCGGCGTGGGCCAGTTTATCCTCGCCTTCACCATCACCTTTGCCTGCCTCAAGACCTCCATCGGCCTTGTCACGGCCTGCTCGGAGACGTTTGTCAAGATGACGAACGGCAAAATTTCCTACCGCACCTGGGCGATCCTCTTCACGGTGTTTTCGTTTGCCGTTTCCAACATTGGATTGAGCGCCATCATCGAGTATTCCGTCCCGATGCTCATGCTCATCTATCCCCCGGCCATTGCGCTTATCCTGCTGGCCTTTATCGGCAAGTTCTTCGCTCATGACCGTGCCGTGTATGTCGCAACGATGATCGGTACATGGGCAGCCGCTATTTTCGACTGCATGAAGACGCTGCCCGCGTCGGTGCAGACTTCGCTCCGCCTCGATGTGCCTATCGCCTTTGCGGAAAAATATCTGCCGTTGTTCGACAAGAACCTCGGCTGGTTGCTGCCTGCACTCGTCGGCTTTGCGATCGGCATGGTCATCCGCTCGAGCCGGAAGGGCGCGCTCGTCCCTCATGCCTGACGAACCAAATTAAAGTAAAAACACACCGCACAGCAGATCCATTTCTGCCGTGCGGTGTCATTTTTTCAGCGGCTCCGAAAACGGAGAGTCAGCAAGCTGCCGAGGTTCACCAGCAAAATCGTCGCGGCTCATGAAAGTGTTGCAGCCGTAATCGCACCAGAACGGTGCAAGGATCGTAAAACGCCCGCTGGCCGCGCTGAGCAGACGGCGCATCAGCTCGCGCTGCCGTGTCTCATCGGAAGGTGGCGTCCGGTTGTAGGCAAAGCACAGCTCCTTCGCCGCGAGCCGTTCCTGCGTAAGCTCTTCGCTGCTTGCATCGTAGAGCAGACCGCGCAGCATTTTTCTTTCTCTGTCATGTTACCTCTCATCCCTTGCTTGATTACCTATTGATCATACTACGCGACGAGAGGCATTACAACTATTCTGCGCTGGGTTATGGTATGTGTGTTGGCTGCCAAAAGGAGATGGTGCACATGAAAGCACTTCAAAAGCAGTTCGACCGGCAGGAGTTCGACGACCTGAACGCGTTGGTATGCGGATAGGAAAGATAGATGGAAACCGGTTGGTTTCCATCTATCTTTCCTTCACTTCTCAGATTTCATCTTCTCCCGTGCGGCAAGCCGATGCTCGATATCCCCCTGCAAAAGCTGCGAGATCACCGCGGCCAGCGGGATAAAAAACACGATACCGATGATACCGAACAACTTTCCGCCGAGCAGTGCGGCCAGCAGTGTCCACAGCGGAGAAAGCCCCACGCTGCCGCCGACCACATGCGGGTAGATGAACTGGTTTTCGATGAACTGCACCACCTGATAAACAAGGAAGCACAGTATTGCCTTCTCCGGCGCGGCCAGCAGCGTGAGCAGTACGCCGATCAGGCAGGATGCAAACGCGCCGATATATGGGATGAACGCGAATGCCGCTGTCAGCACAGCCGTCAGCGCTGCGTAGGGGATGCGGAAGACGGAAAACGCGAGAAAGATCAACGTGCCGAGGATCAGCACCTCGATGCACTGACCGGAGAAAAACTTTGCATAAGTATCGTGCGTCAGCTTTGCGATGCGGCAAATGCGGTTTGCCGTCATCTCCTTACAGTAGGCGTACAGAAAGCCGCGGCTCTGCTTACCGAGCTCCCGCCGCCCCAACAGTACATAGAACATGATCACGATCGCGAACACGGCGTTTACCGTGACAGACACCGTTGAGCTTGCCAGATCGACGACCGATCCGATCACGGCCCCCGCACCGGTGAAGAGCTTTTCCACGGCCGTCTTCCAGTCAAACGAGGCCGCAAGCTTTGTCAGCTCCGTGGTGTCGACGCCGTAGCTGCTCAGCAGCGCCACCCAGTCGGGCCAGTTCTCCCTTACGAGTACGGCGATGCTCCGAACCGACGCGGCCAGCTGTGGGATCGCCAGCACGCACAGCAGGAATACCAGCACTGCGACACAGAGCATCGTCAGTGTCAGGCTCAGTGCATCGACCGTTTTTTCCTTCATCTTCGGGAAATGGGCCGTGAGCCGCCGCGCAATACCAAGCATCGGAACGCTCAGCACGAACGCGAGCAAAAGGCCCGAGACCACCGGCGACAGAATACCTGCCAAAACGCGGAAAAAGCTCGCCACTTCATTCAGGTTAGTCAGCGCGGCAAAAAGCGCCACGCCGAAAAAAATCAGAAGCATCTGCTGCTTGAGTTGTTTATTCATGGATCATCTCTCCAATCAGCGCAGTCTCCGCCTTTTCACCGGCGTGCGGCCGCTGTGTGACGCGCAGCTCCTCGATGCGGTGGTGATCCACTTTGACAACAAGCACATCAAGATCATCGTAAGTAAAGCGGTCGCCGCTCTCCGGCACACCGCCGCAGCGCTCCATCACCCAGCCGCTGACCGACACCATCTCCGAGTCGGTCTTGAGGTAGAAGAAATCGGCAAAATCGTCAAAGTCCATTCCTGCGTCCACAAGGTAAGCGTGCTCCGCCGTCTCGCGGATGGGAATCTCCTCCTGCTCGTGCTCGTCCCATATCTCGCCCACCAGCTCTTCGAGGATATCCTCCATCGTGACAATGCCGCAGGTGCCGCCATATTCGTCCACCACGACGGCAACGTGCGTCTTGCCCTGCTGCATCTTTTTAAGCAGCAGACTGATCGGCTCATTCTCCGGTGCAAAGATGGTGGGTGAAAGCAGCTCGGCGATCGGCTTGCC
>ULWW01068361.1_pt1 | contig 12599 bp, 14 predicted proteins | sample 1960741 | NCBI WGS metagenome assembly ULWW01 (sample SAMEA4835823, study PRJEB28245) | human gut metagenome | biome: gut microbiome; material: fecal sample | place: Denmark | collected 2008
GCGGTCATGTCGTATGACCCGGAAAAAGGCAATCTGGAGCAGCATATCTTTGCGCAGCTCCGCATGGAGCTTCAGAAAACAGCGCACAGCAATGTGATCTCGCTGGACGCCTACCGTATGAGGGCTTCCGCATGAGTTTACGAGATAAAATGCTGGCTGTTATGGCCGATGTAAATGCCTCTGTTGCCGAGCGTGAAGAACTGGTCGAGCTGATTGCCATTGCGCTTTTGACGCGGAAGAACCTGTTTATCCTAGGCGATCCCGGTCAGGCGAAGAGCTACGCGATCAACGCTTTCCGCAGCCGCATCACGGGTGCGAAGCAGTTTGAACGGCTCCTTTCCAAGCAGACGGACGAAGAACAGCTATTCGGGCGGCTCGATCTCTCCAGCCTGATCCCCGGCTCCGTGCCGGAATCTGCATTCGAGGGCGACGGCATCTACCAGAATCTTCGCTTTGATTTGCAGAGCTTCCTGAATGGTCTGCCGCAGATGAAAAATGAGGCAGCGACATTCGAGAAGCTGGCAGAGATTGGCGGCAAGCTGGATGCCTATCGCAAAGCCGTCGCCGCGCTGCATCCTTGTGAACCGGTCGTACAGACTGCGGGCAAAATTCCGGAGGCCGACATTGTGTTTCTGGATGAGATCTTCAAATGCAATGACGGCGTTCTGAACGCGCTTCTGACGGCGCTCAACGAGCGAAAATACACCAATGAAGGCCGGACCTATCCCATCCCGACGATCTCCTTTTTCGCCGCGTCCAATGAGATTCCGAATTTCAATGACCCGGAGGAAAAGATCCTTTCGGCGCTCTATGACCGGCTGGAACTCAAGGTCGTAACGGAGAATATCTCGGAGAAGTCACACCGGTTGGCGATCCTGAAAGACAAGCTCGGCGGCTCGTTCGGTACAGTCCATACGACGATCTCACTGGAGGAGCTGCGCGCCATGCAGCAGGATGTTGCAGCCGTCAAGGTGCCGGATAACATCCATGACCTGATGGATGATGTGCTCTGCGCGCTGCGTGCACAAATCCCCGTGTCCGACCGTAAATTCCTCAGCTACTTCTCTATTGCGCAGGCAAAGGCGTGGCTGGAGGGACATACGGAGGTCACATCGACGGATCTTCTGGTGCTGCGGAATTACTTCTGGCAGCAGCCGAGCGACCGTGAATTTGTAACCGGCACGTTGGAGCGCCTGTGCGTCAACCCCATGCAGGAAAAGGTCAGCGACCTTCTTGCCATGGCACAGGACGCAAAGGACGGCTTTGACAGCGCCTGCGGTGCGGCTGAAAATGTACGCACGAAGCAGGCTGCGCTCCGCAAATTCCGCGGCGAGCTGGTGCGGCTCTACCAGATGCAGACCGAGATGGCTGCAAACGCCGGCTCTGACAGCGAAAGGTCGCTTACGGATGGACTCCTTTCCGAACTGGAGCGCATCAGCAAGGCGGCACATGAGGCCATTGGCTTTACTTACACACCGTTGGAGCAGCTGGCAGCCTTGCAGTAAAAGACAAACATCATAAAAATACGGAGGAAAAACTATGCTGAATCACATTGTAGTTATGGGCAGACTCACACACGATCCGGAGCTTCGCAAGACAGCCGCCGGTGTTTCCGTCACATCGTTTTCCGTGGCGGTAGACCGCGATTTCACGCAGCAGGACGGGCAGAAGGAAACGGATTTTATTGACGTTGTTGCATGGCGAGGCACAGCTGAATTTGCGGCAAAGTATTTTACAAAAGGCCGCATGGCCGTCATTTCCGGTCGTTTGCAGATCCGAAACTGGGAGGACAAAGACGGCAACAAACGCCGCACGGCGGAAATTCTTGCCGAGAATATCTATTTTGGCGACAGCAAGAAGGAGGACGACGGCGGTTCTGTCTCTATGCAGGGCTTCGGTGCGCCTGCACAGGCGGGCGGTTTTACGCCCAACTTTGGCAGCGCACAGCCCGGCGGCTTTGTGCCGAATTTCGGTGGAAACTATTAAACTGACAGTGCAGGGTGGGATCTTCCCACCCTGCCTTTTCTATGGAGGTGCAAAATGAAGAAATACTTTCGTACCATACAAAACGTCATGGATTCCCGCTGGGGCAATTTTCAATATACCGGAACGCCCGCAGCACAGAAGACGGACCGTGTTCTGCAAAGCTCCAAGCTGGAGGACTGCATTTACCGCGATCTGAGTAGGGACGACGAGAACATGGAGAACATCCAGCAAGAAGCCGCATCTAAGCTGCACAGCTTTCCTGCATTGTCCAGAGATATTTTTCAGTCGTTCTATTCGTTGTTTCCAAAGCGAACCGACGCAGACAGGCTTACAGCAGAAGCACAGAAGTTCAACGCAAAGCTGCTTGACCATGTGACTGAGGATGCGGACTATCCCACGATCAAGTCGATCTGCGAAGGTCGGGAGCTGCCCGCTTATGAGGCTGCGTCCGAGTTTACGGCGAGGATCAGCGCGCAGCTGGATGATCTGCTGCCAGAGCTTGGCGGCAAGAACGGTACGCTGAAAACCCTTGAAAAGCTGCAAGCGGCGCGGAATCAGGCACAGCAGAAGCTCACAGAGCTTTTGGAGCAGATGCGGGATTCTGTGCAGAATCCTACGCTGGAACAGGCGGTGATCGACGCGGCGAATCAGGCTGAAAGCAAAACGCAGCAGGCCGAGGCCGTTGCAAAAATGGTGGATGTCACTGCAACGCAGAACAAAGCCGTCATTCATCAGAGCGTTTCTGCCGCTGTCAGCGCAGCCGCAGAAAAGGCAAAGGAAGTCCAGACAATCCTCGGCGCATGGAGCGATGATGCCGGTACAATGGAGAAAAACGCGGTAAACACCGAGCTTCTTCAAAAGGTTCGGCAATATCCCACGCTGTTGGAGATTTCAAAGCATCTCGGACGCTTCCGGGAGATCTTCGCGCAAGGTAAGCGCAATGGCTACGCCTATGGGCGCGGAGAAACCTACGCGCTGGAGCTGGGCAATAATCTTTCCCGCGCCATCGGTTCGGAGTTTGCCATGCTTGCTTCGCCGCAGACGCTTCCGCTGTTTGTGAAGAAGTATCAGCAGCGGCGGCTCAAGCAGTACCGCAGGCGTGAACCCATCCACAAGGGCATGGGCGACATCATCTGCTGCCTCGATGAATCCGGCTCCACGCGCGGAGACGCTGCCGCGTGGGGCAAGGCTGTGGCGCTGACGCTGCTGGATATTGCAGCAGAAAACCGGCGCAAGTTCGCGCTCATTCATTTTGCCGGTTCTTCCTCGTGCAAGGTGGACGTTTTTCTGCCCGGCCAGTTTTCCGTGCAGGATAAGATGAATGCCGCTGAAACCTTTCTGAACGGCGGTACGGATTTCAAACGTCCCTTGGGTGAAGCAATCCAGCTCATGAAGCTCGGCTTTGAGAATGCCGACATTGTCTTTCTGACCGACGGCCTGTGTGAGCTGCCGGAGGACTATCTAGCAAAACTCCATAAGGAGCAGGCTGCCCGAAAATTCACCGTGACCGGCATCCTGCTGGACGCAGGCAATCCCGGCATGGATTTCAGCCTGACGCCGTTTTGTCAGAAGATCTATCGGACCAGCGAGCTTGCCGGTGATGAGATCGTAAGAGGTCTGGTTACGCAGCGTATGTAAAACTGGCAAAAAGGATTGACAGTTATCCTGAAACTATTATAATAAAGAAAAAGGTACTGTATAATTGATTATATGACTGCCTGAAAGGAGGCGTTTTTATGAAGGGTACAACGCTGAAAATTGAACCGGAATTGACAGCACAGGCCGCCGCTCTCTTTGCAGAGCTTGGAATGGATCTGAGCACTGCGACCGGAATCTTTTATCGTCAGGCATTGCGGTATCGCGGTCTGCCGTTCGATGTGCGTCTGGATGAACCGAACAAAACCACTTATGCCGCAATGGATGCCGCAGAAAACGATAAAATGTATGGCCCGTTTGATACAGTGTCCGATCTGATGGAGGCGCTGAATGCTTAAACCAGAGTTTTCAGGGCAGTTCAAGCGCGACTATAAGCAGGCTGTCAAACGCGGCTGCGACCCCAAGAAATTGGAGACTGGCATTACAATGCTGTGCGCCGAACAGCCACTTCCAGCTGAGTATCGAGATCATGCGCTGACAAATTCCCGTAATTATAAGGGGATGCGTGAGTGCCATATTCAACCCGACTGGCTGTTGGTCTACCGGGTCAGACATGAGATCCTAGTCTTACAGTTGATCCGAACAGGAACGTACAGCGATTTGTTTTAGCCATTTTCCTCAAAGCGAAGATTATTGTAAATCCATGGCAGGCAAGAAGCAGACAAGCATGGCTTGTCTGCTTCGTTTTTTTAGTATTGCTTTTATTTTTAAAATAGTAGTAATCGTATTACTGCGTATTTCTGGTAGGCTTCACCAAGACATTTTTTCATTCGGTCGTGCTTCAATATGTGTGGATTTCACGGCTTGCTTTATATCTATGTGTTAATTATCTGGTTGAGGCCCTTCCTGCGCCACAAATGCGTTCTCGTAGTCAGGACTAATCCACGCGATACAGTTTCCGTATTGGAAATCGCCAATCATGTATGCAATACATTCTTGCTCATCATTCAACAATGTGATATTACACTGCGTAATTGCCCCTGTCGACAAAGAATAAGATTCCAAGTTATCATACACGCTGCTGATTCGGCTCACAGAACTGTCATCTGCATTGCTTAATGTAAGCGTTAAATTCAGACATTTTCCCGTAATTTCTTCGGCATCTGAAATGTTGACACTTTGAATCGAGTAGGAAGTATCCGCCAAAACATTGCGGGCCTCTTGTAAAATGTCTCTGTCTGCAATGATCTCTGTATCCGCAGTAGTCGTTTGAGCTAAATCGTTTTCGACTTTTGAAGAAACATCCGCTTCTGTTTCATCATAAATAACTGTTCCTGTTCGATCGACGATTTCAATTTTAACGTTTCTGATTTTATCAGCTAAACTTTGCGCGTGGATTACTGTATAAATATTTTGAATGGCTTTCACATCATCAAGTGTACAACGGCCTTCTCCGCTGGACTGAAGCTCCACAGACAGGGTTTGATTGTTAACATGAACAGATGTGTAGGAAATCTGTTTTTCATCCAAATACATAGAAACAGTTCGACGGACGATATTTGCTGCATTTACTTTACTGAACCATAATGCTATAACGACGCACAGTAGTATGACAAAGCAAATACTCACAAGGACTCTTGTGGAATGGTTTGAGCGAGATACTGAAGAATTATTCATGGCAAATCCTCCTCTAAAAAACACTTACATCTACATCCTCTAAAAGACACTTACGCTTATTGCAGCTTCTGAGTTATGGTCCCGAAACAGTAAAGCTTGTTGCCGATCCAGACACTGTATATGGTGAATCTGCGCTTGGTGAGGTCGTATTATCGACCCATGTGTTACTGGAATTTTTCACTTTAACTGTAGAAAAGCTGAATGGTCCCATTTCAATATCTTGTTTATGTACTTCTCCCTTTGCTTGAACTTTTATTTCGGAAGTGGCAAGTGAAGAACTAACCTTGTCAACACTGTTAATAAAAGCGTGCCATTTCCCGTCATCTGAATTGTACTCCACCTTGTATGTTAAATAAATTCCCAATCGGTGTGTACCTACTGTGGTAAGCTTGTATACGCCATTTTGGTAATGCTCTGTATATGTTTTAAATGCGGTATATGATGAGTAATATCGTGCACCCGCTTGCACCCATTCGCCATTGGAATCTTTGCTGGTGGACACCCAAGCAGACTCACCACTACCCGAGACATCTGGAAAATCGGAAGGCATCGTGATTTTTGCACTTATCCCTCTCTTTTTTGAACTGGTGGTAACCCCCGCATAACCATGATAGTCATTTGCGGCAACAATAGTTCTATGAGGTGCTTCCCGCGGACAATCCTCTTGTATTGCAAATATCGGTACGATAGAGGTAAATACGATCGTCAGCGCTAACACGATAATACAAATCCGTCGTTTCATATATTTCCTCCAAATCAAGCAGAATATGTTTTGTTTTGCTTTTGCTATTTTTACCAAGGCGTTTTATTGAGAGCTTTTCAAGCACCCTCCTTCTTTATTTTGGCATTGCTTTCGTCATCCTATGGGAGCAGCAACTCTGCGACCGGCAGCAGTTCTTCCGTGCCGTCTTCACGCAGGGCGCGCAGGACATCGTCTTCCGACGCCGCGTGCGTCTCATCACCGTCCCCAAAGGAAAGCTTCACGAAGCGCTCGCTGCAAAGCTTTCCGTCCCGGTCTACGAGCCAGTAGCCCTCCGGCATCGGCTGACCGTCCTCGTCATAGCACGGATACGCCGCGCGCTCGCCATAGCATACCGCGATCCCGATGTACCCGTCGTCAAATACGCTGTAGTCGATCCAATGGAAGCGCGCGCAAAGCGTGCCGCCGGTCTCGTCCGTCAGCCTGCACCAGCCCATGACCGGCCCCTGCGACGCGCCGCCCTCATAGAGCAGGAAGCGATCTGCGAAGGGAATCTCCACGCGCTCATAGACCGGCGCGATCACCTCGGTTCCGTCCGCGGTCACAATGCCATAGCATGGCTCGCGGCTGTCCCAGCGGGTAACGCGCAGGCGATAGCCGAACTGGTCTTCGTCCAAAATCTCCGGCTCGTCCACCTCGCTCAGCCAGAAGCTTCCGTCCCCGGCGCTGACGGTATAGCGGTAGCCGGTGCCGCTCCGGATGCAGTAGACCTCGCCCGCTGGCTCGTCCATATAGTCGATGCAGGCGTCAAACGGCTCGTCAGAAAGAAGCGTGCCGTCCTGCAGCCGGATCCAGACCTTTGTGTCCGGGATTTCTCCGATGTGCCGCGTCCCATCGGCATCCCGCACCAGACCCATGCGGGTGCCATCCGTCCGATAGAGCGTTTCATACGGCGTCCAGTTCCAAGTCTTTACATTGTCATATTCTGCATCACTCTGGTCAATGCCCGGTGTTTCCACTGTTTGCGCCTGAGGCTCGGAGACTTTATGTCTTAAAAATCGAAAAGCACCGGTAAGAAAGTACAAGCATCTGTTCAAAGCTAACTTCTCGTTGCGGCTCAAAATTACTTTGCGATGTACCCTGAATGACACCAAGAGAAGCTAACGCATGAACCGACTCTTTGGCCCAGTTTGATATCTTCTCATCATCTTCAAATTGAATTGTGCCTTGCACTTGAGTTAATACACTTGTATTTCGTTCCTGCTCCACATACTTTATTGTTCGATAAAGCATAGCTGCATACTGCTCACGGGTCACCATATCTTTTTCATGAAATTCTCCGTCTTTTTGGCCGTTCACAATACCAGCTGTATATGCTTTATCCACTATGTTTTTGAAAAAGGAATTGGACATATCCGAGAAAACACCCGATGCAGCATTTTCAATCTCATGTCCTAGAAGAGTCTCTGCCAACAGCACCGCATACCATGCCGCCTGTCCACGGGAAGCAGCGCAACGCAAATCGTCATGCATCTCACCACCTGGAAAAAGGTCATTCGCCTCAGCAAGATAGGCCTCTTCTTTTGCCCAGTCGCTTAGAATTGGATATGCGTTTGCATTTACTGGAATTACACATATACTGCAGATTACAATACATGAGATTAACGCAAGTAACTTTTTCATTAGATTTCCTCCATGCAGAATTACGTAACATATCGGTCTGGTGCTTTTTCGCCTAGCAGCTCATCCCAAAAATACATCCATAGTGCGTAATAGTCAGCATCGTCCCCAAATCCCAGCACCTCACTACGAAAATCATCAAGCTTTTGATTTTCTCCTTCGTACGAAGAAATCAGTGCTGTGTTCATTTCAGCATTGGACGCATCATCATAATAATACGAAGCGATTAACTGATCGTTTATCTGTGTCCTAAGCTCAATGTACTCAAGCAGTATCTCTTTTGTAACCTTTGTCGTGAAATAATTCCCGGATTGCTTTGTGCGCTCAGTCATTTCTTTCTTAATTTCTGCAATTTCGGCCCATTTCTGTTCTTTTTCTTCCTGTTCTTCCGGCCTTGCATCAAGTAAAGCATCCATTTGCTCGCTAAGTGCATCCATAGATTTCAAGTTGAAACTATTTACAGCATCCATGCTTCGTGTCGACGGTGCGCTTATTTTAATCAAACATACTATTGTTCCACTAGAAAGAGTATTAACGTAGTTTCTCAAATTGGCCCACGAAAACGGGGAGTGCTGCCCCATGCTAACTTTATATTCCCCATTTTCGTAAGACGTTCTGTGTACAATTTGCGTATGGTAGGTATCCCAGTCGCTAGTGCGGACGTACTGCACAATATCTCCCGGCTCTAGATAATTATAAATCTCCATCCACGTATCTTCATCCGAGAAATCGCCGGCAGTGTACTTTACAAACTCATACGCATGTTTTCCACCACGATCGTTTACGTCCGCCCAATACTGCCTAAATTCATGTGCACCTGTCCAAGAACTGCTTCTTCCCAGTCCTACGCTGTCATAATAGTAATACCAACTGCTGGCGTTATCTGGATTCTGCACAGCTGTTGTCATCGCCATGCCACCGGCGTATAAAACCTGAGAGGCAAAATTTGTGCAATCCCCGCCTAACGTTGCATAATTCGGGTAGTCACTGTTTGCTGTCGTAGTGTATGTAACAACATAATCTGCTGCCGCATCACGATCATAGTGGGTATTACTCGGGCCATCGGTATACGTTGCAAATGTCACACTGCTAAGCGTCAAAACCATCACAAACGCCAGGACTAAAGAGATATATTTTCTGAACACATTATTTTTCATATTCGTACCTCCTATTACACTAAATTTTGTTGGAAGCCCAGCATCCGGCTGGGCTTCGCGCCATCGCTTTAATCACTTCATAACTTTTGCACAGAATCTGCATATAATAGCTGCAAATTGAGCACGAGTAGCATATCCTTGTGGAGAAAGGGTCGTTGATGAGGTGCCATTGATAATACTATGGCCGTAAGCCCATTGCATAGGGGCGATTGCGAACTCAGAGATATCAGAAGCGTCGTCAAATGAAAACATATTCATAGTTTTCCCTGTGCTCATTTCATATCCGGCATATTTAGCATATCGCCACAAGATAACAGCTATTTGTTCTCGGGTAACTGGATCATTCGGGCCAAACTTTCCGTTGTTATAACCATTTATGATACCCTCATGTGTTGCCCAGTGAACTGCGTCAGAATACCAGCTATTACTCACATCAGGAAATGGTAGAACCTCCGAACTATCTGGAAGATTTTTCTCCCCATCTAGCCTATATAGAATAGTAATTATTTGCCCCCTGCTAATAGTAGTATCTGGACTAAACGTATCATTCGAGGTTCCTTTTATAAGTCCGCCGAAAAAACTATGCAGAACATCATCATAAAACCAATCACTTTCAGCAATATCGGCAAACGGATTTGCTTGATTCTGCAAGTATTCAACATCTGTTGAATAAAATTGAAGTAACGCATTCCTTAAGTTATTATCCGTTTCCTCCATATAGTTGCCGTAAAAATAGCTATTCAAAAAAGACAAATCCGAGAGCGTTATTCCTTTCTTTGCAGCAAAATCCATTGCCTCGGTACTTAAACCTTTCTTGAAGTTCTGCAAAGCGTTACTTTGCTGCCACGCGGTGTACTCCGCAACAGTCATCGTATTTGAATCAATTCCACTCAATTCTGGATTGTTTTCTGTTACAGCAGCCATACCAGCTGAAGCTAATGATTGAGTTCCATTGATAACAGCATCCTCAACAAAGGTCACAGCATCAGTATCCGTTTTAATTAAAATATCGGAGTTTTTCTCCAAATCATCCACACAGAAATATCCGCTATCAGATGCTTTCTGAGAAAAGCCATCTGTCACATCCGCTGCAATCGCCGTTGCAATAAAGCTTGGCAATAAAATACAAATCGCCAATACAATCGCGAAGCTCTTCCTTACCATAGTATTCATTTTACCCAAGCTCCCCAATATAATCTTGCAATCTATACTTTTTCTGTCGCTTACATCGATGACGTAAAACAACACGCGGAAATTATTGAACCATAGTACTGCGGATGCAAATGTACCTAGCAGCACAAGCGTAGGTCTGGCAGTCAGTTCATCTGGTAGTTCGTCTGTCCATCCCAGTGTGTAGTAAAGCGTGATGGCAGGAAGAATATGCACGAGAATTGCGGTTAAAAATGTGCGGATGATTTTATTTTTCATATATTTCCAGCCTCAAAATGTTTAATTGTAGAACTTTTCCGCGATTTTGGTTACAACGCCGTCCTGTATGGTCAGCGTATAAGGTTGGATGAGCAGTCTTTCGTTGGCCTGAACAGCCGAAACAAATTCCTGCCATGTTTCAAACGTATACAGCCGGTCTTCTCCCGCACCGTATTCCTGAGAGATGTCGTAAATCGTGACGGGTGTGCCTGGGTCTACATCGTAGGTGTAAATTTCGCCGGAGTCTTTTCGATAATATCCGTATTGATATTCCTCCGGTGGGATGTTCAGGTCTTTGAGTGTTTGCAGATCTTCCTCAAGATATGAGTTTAGAAGGACAATGTGTTCGACCGTAATAGAATCATCGCGTACCTGCTGGATGGTCACGGTCTGGAGGATAGGTTCTTCCGTCTCAGCCTTTGTACTGCTCTCAGAGCCGTGACCGGTATGCTCTGTAATTTGCGTATCCTCATGCGCTTTGGAAACCGACGAATCTGTGCTTTCACGCGTGGCAGAACACCCGACGCCCATAAGGCTCATCAAAAAGCACAGGAACGCAAGACACACAAGTGATTTCTTCTTCAAAATACGCACCTCCTTAACGGGTTAATTATACATATAGAAGTTTGCAGGAACGCTGGTTGAATAGACAACGTTCTCCGCTGGCTGCGAATGAGCTGTATACTTAATTGTATGTGTATCTCCGTAGGTTACCAGTGCAACATGGGAGATATTGACCCAACTCATAATACAACCGGCATTGATTTTAGTAAGATCGTTTTGCAAATAAAAATATCCGTTGTCTATCATATATGGAACGACACCGCCATCTGTTCCATTTCCTGTACGCATCCAATTGATTCCGGACCACCCGCCCCATGTAGTTGAACCATACCATAAACCATGGACATCTTCTGGAATGCCACCTGCGCGAAGCGCTTTTGAAACAAAATTTGCACAATCGCCTCCGGAAACAATGCTTGATGGATATTCAGGCTCTTCCCAAACGTTATCCAACGCCCAGTCGCGTGCTGCGATTCGATCATATGTATAGTCGGCAGTCGAGACCGCTTGTGTTGCTACCGCTACGCCTAAATCAGCTTCCATTTTCAGGGCTTCCGCATAGCCAGCGTTGTATGCAGTCGACGCATCGGCAGGTTTTGAAAGCCCGTCTACACGATAAAGGACCGTCTCAGCAGCATCAACTCGATAATAGTAATTATCTAAATCCGTTTTCTGGATGGAGTTCCTTGCTAAGGATTGAACCGTATCAGCATTTATCGCATAAGGAAAGGTCGTGCGGCACGGAATCATGTAACACTCTTCGGTGATCTCTTGTATACGCGCGTTCATTTGGGCCGATAAAAGTGCTTTTTCACTTGTGCTTTTTGTGCTGTTCGCGATTCCCTGTGCCATCCCATCAAAATACGGATCATCTACGGGATTCTGTGTCAGCGTCATGTCGACGATGACATCAATGGCCAGATAGCTTTCGCCATCCTTTTCAAAGGCGTGCGTTCGGAACTCAAAATTTTCAAAACGATAGAACTCTGAATAATCATCCAGAATCTGTTGCACGAGCGGAGCATAAATGATCTGCTTGTCCTGCGCGTTGAGCAGATTAAATGCAACGGACGCATCAGACACATCACATGAGGTATAGCTTGAAGAGGCAGAGACAATCAAGGTGAATGCGAGCAGTAGCACAATGACTAAAACGAAAGCTGCGATTTTTTCATAACATTACCGTTCCTTTCTTGATTCCGCATATCAATTCTTTTTTCAATGAAATTCACGTTAATTCAGTCGATACAATGTTTTTCTACCGATAGCAGACTTTATATACTGCTATTTAATAATGTCGTAAAAATAATGTTGTAATTACGTTTGATGATCTCACTGCACTTAAGATGGTGCATACGTACCATCGGCCTATAGGACTTGCTCTCTACGGGCAAGTGCCAGTAGTAGACTCCCGGAAAGAATTGCCTCCAGCTGTACCATGAGCAATCAGAGTATATGTTGTTCCGCTGACTGCTGCGTGGCTGCCAGAAACGTTTAGGTAGTTCGTCCCAGTATCGCTCCAGCTGTCAACCATTTTACTGCCATTCCACAGTTCAAGTGTGACATCCAGTTTTCCAGCTTCGACCACGGTTACACTGCAATTTGCAGTTTTCCCGCTGAACGAAAGCCTTGGGCTGATTCGTGTAGCGCGTGTTGCGGCCATAGCATTTACACACAGACCGGAAACCATAACCGCTACGAGTACCAGAACAATCATACGCTTTTTCATATTACAAAACACCTCTTTTCTTTGTTCTATCTATTAGAACGTAGAGATGAGCAAAACAAGTCCTAAAACAAAAGGGCGAAGA
>ULWW01047433.1_pt1 | contig 12588 bp, 7 predicted proteins | sample 1960741 | NCBI WGS metagenome assembly ULWW01 (sample SAMEA4835823, study PRJEB28245) | human gut metagenome | biome: gut microbiome; material: fecal sample | place: Denmark | collected 2008
AAAAGAGGACATCTTCTAAATTTCTTTAGAAAATGTCCTCTTAGTAGTTCATATTTGATTGAATCTTTTTCTTTTCAGATTGTGTACTCTTTCATACTGATGTAAATGACTATGTCAAAATGCGTCTTTTAATGCGTCCTTTGACGTACTCAAATGCCTCAACCCCGCATAAACACTAGGTTTATTTATCCAAGCTCTTCATTGTCGGGAACAGCAACACATCTCTGATTGCCTCTGCACCTGTCAGGAGCATACACATACGGTCGATACCGAATCCGATACCACCTGTTGGCGGCATACCGATCTCCAGTGCATTCATGAAGTCTTCATCTGTTGTGTTGGCTTCATCATCGCCCTGTGCAAGCAGTTCTTCCTGTGCTTTGAAACGCTCTCTCTGGTCGATCGGGTCATTCAGCTCGGAGTAAGCATTTGCCATCTCCCAACCATTCATGAAGAACTCGAAACGCTCTACATATTCCGGATTTTCCGGTTTTTTCTTTGTAAGAGGTGAAATCTCGATCGGATGATCCATAACAAATGTAGGCTGAAGCAGATGTTCCTCTACATACTCTTCAAAGAACAGGTTCAGGATATCTCCCTTTTTATGTCTTTCTTCAAATTCGATATTATGCTCTTTTGCGATTACTCTCGCCTGCTCAAGATCCTTTACTTCATTCCAGTCAACGCCTGCATATTTCTTAACCGCATCAACCATTGTAATACGCTCAAACGGCTTCCCGAGATCCATCTCGATTCCCTTATATACGATATGAGTTGTTCCAAGAACTTCCTGTGCAACAAAACGGTACAGGTTCTCTGTCAGATCCATCATGCCATGGTAATCTGTATATGCCTGGTAAAGCTCCATCAGAGTAAACTCAGGATTATGTCTTGTATCAAGGCCTTCATTACGGAATACACGACCAATCTCGTATACCTTCTCAAGACCTCCAACGATCAGTCTCTTCAGGTACAGTTCCAGCGAAATACGAAGCTTCAGATCTTCATTCAGGGCATTGAAATGCGTCTCGAATGGTCTTGCTGCTGCTCCACCTGCATTGGCTACAAGCATCGGAGTCTCAACTTCCATAAATCCTTTTCCGCTTAAATATTTACGGATTGCACTGAGGATTTTTGAACGCTTAATAAATGTATCCTTTGTATCGCTGTTCATAATCAGGTCAACGTATCTCTGACGGTAGCGTGTATCTGTATCTGTCAGACCGTGGAACTTCTCCGGGAGCATCTGTAAACTCTTGGAAAGGAGTGTCATCTTCTCTGCATGGATGGAGATTTCTCCTGTTCTTGTTCTGAAAGCAAATCCTTCCAGTCCGAAAATATCACCGATATCAGATTTCTTAAAATCAGCATAAGAGTCTGTTCCGATTGCATCTCTGGCAACATATACCTGGATATTTCCCTGTAAATCCTGGATATTACAGAAAGAAGCTTTTCCCATAACTCTCTTGAACATCATACGTCCTGCGATTGCTACATGGATCGGATTTGCATCCATAATGCTTCTTCTCTCTTCGTAATCCTTTTTAAGAGCCTCTTTTGCCTGCTCCTCATCCATTCCCTCTACATTCGGTGTCTGGTGATCCTTTAAAAGTTCAGCCTCATGTGCCTCATAAAGATCCTTTACCTCAAGTGAATGATGCGTCTGATCAAACTTTGTGATCTGGAACGGGTCTCTTCCGTTCTGCTGCAGTTCTGCAAGTTTATCACGGCGAACCTTTCTCAACTGATTCATATCCGGTTCCTGTGCATTTTTCTGATTCTGTCCCACTGTCTGTTCTCCTTCCATATTGTCTGCCCTGCGTCAGTCCGTTTCAGATTAATGACGCAGAAAACGTATCTCTTTCTGCCGCTTTCAGGTTACCCTTTAAGCGAACTAAGACCTCTTAATTATTTAAGAGGTCTGTGCTGGCATATCTTATACTGATTATGAACGCTGAATATCAAGTACTTTGTACTGGATCACTCCTGCCTGGGTTTCTACGTCAACTACATCGTTCACCTTTTTGCCCATCAGTGCCTGACCTACCGGAGATTCATTGGAAATCTTTCCTTCCAGACTGTTAGCCTCTGTAGAACCAACAATTTTAAATTCCATCTCCTCGTCAAAAGTAATATCAAATACTTTCACAGTACATCCGACATTGATCTTATCCAGATCTACTTCATCCTCAACAACTACCTCTGCATTTTTCAGAATTGCTTCTAATTCTTCGATACGGGCCTCGATATCTCTCTGCTCGTCCTTTGCTGCATCATACTCAGCATTCTCGGAAAGATCTCCCTGCTCCCTTGCTTCTTTAATCTTGCCTGCTACTTCTTTTCTCTTTACTACCTTCAGATTCTCCAGTTCATCTTCCAGTGCTTTTAAGCCTGCGTAAGTAAGTAATCTTTTCTTAGCTTCTGCCATCGGTTACGCTTCCTTTCTGATTCTTTCTTTTCTGTCTATACTTACAGGTTCAACCTTGTCCGTATACTGTTCTGACCTGTTCATCTATACAGACTGTACACAACCTGATTTTCACCTGTATGCTGTCATTTAAGTCTATTTCGCAATTTCAATATTATACCCAAACCGCCTGCTGATGTCAAGCAGATTCGGCTTTCGTATTCGGCTTTCGTATTCGGCTTTGTATTCGGTTTTCTTGCTTTCGCATTCGGCTTTTGACCCCGACATCTATAGCTGTCTGTACAGCAGATCTTCCAGTTCTGCATAAGACTCAACCCGGTTGATCTCTTCCCGCAGTTTTGCTGAACCCGGCAGCCCTTTCGTGTACCATGCCACATGCTTTCTCATTTCCCGGATTCCCAGATATTCTCCTTTATATTGAAGCTGAAGCTTTGCATGTCGGAGCATCATTTTCCAGATTTCTTCGTTCGTCGGTCTCGATGGGATTTTCCCTGTTCTTTCATGCTCGATCATCTCAGAAAAGATCCACGGATTTCCCTGGGCTCCCCGGGCGATCATCACACCATCACAGCCGGTTTCTTTCACCATGGCATCTGCACGCTCCGGGCTGGTCACATCGCCGTTTCCAATCACAGGAATGGAAACCGCCTCTTTTACCTGACGAATAATCTCCCAGTCTGCTTTTCCGCTGTAATACTGCTCTCTTGTCCTTCCATGGACTGCAATGGCTGCTGCCCCCGCATCTTCTGCGATCTTCGCCATCTCCACTGCATTAATGCAGTTGTCATCAAAGCCTTTTCTTATTTTAACTGTCACTGGTTTCCTGATTGCTTTGACCATAGCGCTGATAATTTCATGTGCCAGCTTTGGATTTTTCATCAATGCCGATCCTTCACCATTTTTCACGACTTTCGGTACAGGACATCCCATATTAATATCCATAATATCAAACGGTCTTTCCTCGACCCGCTTTGCCATTTCACTCATAATCTGAGGATCTGAACCAAAAAACTGGAGAGATACCGGCTGTTCATCCGGATGGATCTCCAAAAGCGTCTCTGTATTCTTATTATTATAGAGAATGGCTTTTGCACTGACCATTTCCATGCACAAAAGACCTGCTCCCTGCTCTTTACACAATAAGCGAAACGGCAGATCTGTCACTCCTGCCATCGGCCCCAGAATATAAGTATTCTCTAAGGTTACATTTCCTATTCTTAACTGTCTCATCGTATTATTCCGTTCTTTTCAGATTTTATCGTTTTCATCTTAGACGAAACCATTTTAAAAGTCAACCTTGCCTCTATTGACATTTTTACATTTTTATGCTAGGTTTCTACTATATATTGGCACTCATTAGTTAAGAGTGCTAATAATCTATCAGATGAAAGGAGAATTACTATGGTAATACAGCCAATTTATAATATATTATTTCTTCCCGATGTCACCTATCACTTCAAAAAAGAGTTTTTTACTGAAAATGCATCCGAGCAGCTTGAAGTCGGCAGTGAGCTGCTTTTTGCTTTCTTAAGAAATGAAGATGACGCTGAAGAACTGGACGCTGACCATATCTGTCCGGTCGGCATTTCCGCCAGAGTAGAGGCTTTCGGAGACGATGACAGTGTTCAGATCCGCACGCTGGAGCGTGTTGATCTTTCAGATGTCGAGGTGGAAAATGGTCAGATTCTCGCAGACGCATCTATTCGTGCAGAGGTTGATGACTATACGGCAGAAGAAGAGAAGGCTCAATTTCTCCGTTTACGTGCCGCACTTTTGAAATTTGTCCAGGGATACCAGTGGGGAATGTGGGCAAGAAGTTTCATTTTACAGCGGAAAAATATGTATGATCTCGGATCTGCCCTTTCGGAATATCTGAATATCAGCCCCGAAGAAAAATATGCCATTGTTGAAACGGATTCCCGCCGGGAACGCTGTACGCTGATCGAAGCTGCCATCAACGAATTTATGGAGGTTGCCAAAGTTTCCACCGAAGCAAAGGAAGCTCAGAAAGATGATCAGGAGCAGCTTTATCGCGAGGCAGCCATCAAGAAGCAGATCAGTTATCTTCAGAAAGAACTGGACGAACTTCACCCTGAAAATATTTCCGATACCCGGAAATTTGAGAAAAAGATTGAAGAATCCGGCATGAATGACGAAGCCCGTAAAGAAGCTGAAAAAGTGCTGAACCGCATGAAGCAGGAAGGCAAGGACAGCCATGAGTACGGTCTTCTGTATGATTACCTTGACTTTATGACCAGCCTGGACTGGAAAGCACCGCAGTTTACCCCGATCGATCTTGACCGGGCGGAGCAGATTCTTGATGAAGATCACTATGGTCTGAAAAAAGTCAAAGAACGCATCATCCAGCAACTCGCCGTTATGGCTCTCAACCGGAAGCAATATGGCTCGATCCTTTTATTTGTTGGTGCTCCTGGAACCGGGAAGACCAGTATCGGGCAAAGTATTGCACGGGCTCTCGGAAGAGAATATGTAAGGATCAGTCTTGGTGGTATCCGTGATGAGGCGGAAATCCGTGGCCACAGACGTACTTATATCGGTGCTATGCCCGGACGAATCATGGAAGGAATCAAGCGAAGCGGTGTCTCCAATCCGGTCATTGTACTGGATGAGGTTGACAAACTTGCAAAAGATTACGGCGGAGACCCTGCCAGTGCCCTTCTGGAGGTTCTTGATCCTGAACAGAACAGCACTTTCACTGACCACTATATGAATGTGCCTTACGATCTGTCCAATGTACTTTTTGTCTGCACTGCAAACTCACTGGATACGATTCCTGAACCACTGCTCAACCGTATGGAGGTTATTAATTTCTCCGGTTACACTGCAGTAGAAAAATATCAGATTGCCCGCAGACATCTTCTTCCAAAGGCTCTCGATGCCATGGGAATTAAGAAAAATGCATTGAAAGTAACCGACGGAGCGATTCGCAGGATTATTGATGAATACACAATGGAGGCAGGTGTCCGTGACCTGAAAAAACTGATCGATACTCTTTGCCGGACGGCTGCCGTCCAACTTGTTAAAAATGAGGGAACAACACTGACAGTCACTAAGACAAATCTCGAAAAATATCTTGGGAAAAAGCAGCTCCACCATGAGCGGAAACTCTCTTCCCCTGAACCGGGAGTTGTCACCGGACTTGCATGGACCAGAGCGGGCGGAGAAATTTTATTTATAGAAAGTAAACTGATTCCGGGCAAAGGCAAGATGATTATTACCGGTCAGCTTGGAGATGTAATGAAGGAGTCCATTCAGATTGCACTGAGTCTTGTAAAATCACTTTATCCAAAGGAAAGCAAAGTGCTTGATGACCACGACCTCCATATCCATGTTCCTGCCGGTGCGGTTCCAAAAGACGGTCCATCAGCCGGAATCACGCTGACAACAGCACTTGCATCACTTCTCACGGGGAAGAAAGTCAGCCCGGAATATGCCATGACCGGAGAAGTTTCCCTGCGTGGCGGTGTCATGCCGATCGGCGGACTTCCTGAAAAGCTTATGGCCGCCCAGCGTGCAGGAATCACAAAGGTTCTGATTCCTGCTGACAATGAACAGGATCTCGATGACGTTGCCGATGAGGTTAAAAATAAGCTGGAAATCATTCCGGTGAAAAAAGTGACTGAGGTACTAAAACTGGTGTTGAAATAACCCTGGATTTCCAGTCTCTTTCTTGTAAAAGATTATCTTGATAACCGATAATCCGACATAATTCAGAAATCGCCCTATACCAGTTGCTGTGCATCTGATATAAGGCGATTTTTTATCTATTATGCAGCAATTTATGTTCCTTGCCCTTCAGGATTCCCTCATAAACCTCTGCAATGATCGGATTTTCATCGGATCTCTTGATCTGTGCCATGCTGTCGATCTTATACATTCCATCCAGCCGGGCCTGTTTCGTCCTCGGTCCGATCGGCACCGGCTGTCCACCACCGGCAATACAGCCTCTTTTACATGCCATCACTTCTACGAAATCATATTGGACTTCACCGGCTTTGATCCTCTCCAGCAGTGTTTCTGCACAGCGAAGACCATTCACCACTGCAATTTTCACCGTTCTGTCCTCAAGCTGGATGGAGGCTTCTTTGATTCCTTCAATCCCGCGGATTCCCGTAAAGCTGATGTCCTGCAGATCTTCCATCCTGCTGCTGTGTACCAGACGTCTCAGAACTGCCTCGGTCACACCACCCGTTACTCCAAAGATCGCTGCTGCCCCCGAAGACAGACCAAACGGCATATCCAGTGCCTCCGGTTCGATCTGCGACAGATCTATTCCCGCTTCTTTGATCATACGGGTCACTTCTGTCGTGGTCAGTACATAATCTACATCCTGCTGCCCTTCTGTAAAATGCTCCGGTCTTTTGATCTCTGCTTTTTTTGCCGTACATGGCATAATCGAGATCACAACCGTCTTGCGGAGGCTTCGTCCTTCTTTTTCCGCTTCTGCCGCTTTCATCCGGGCTTCTTCCTTCAGCAATGCTCCGAACATTGCCTGCGGAGAACGGCAGGTGGAAATATTTTCCCGAAATTCCGGGTAACGGTTCTCACAGAACTTCACCCAGCCCGGACAGCAGGAAGTAAATAACGGAAGATTCTTACCGGATTTTAAACGCTCCAGCAATTCTGCTGACTCTTCCATTACCGTCAGGTCTGCCCCGAAATTTGTATCATATACCTCATCAAATCCCATATGTCGCAGAGCTGCCACCAGGCGTCCCAGTGTATTTTCACCTTTCGGGATTCCAAATTTATCTCCGATCGCCACCCGGACAGCCGGTGCGATCTGTGCCACAACTCTGATATTCTTATCCGCCAACGCTTTCCATACCGGATCAACATCCTGCCGGATACTGATCGCACCGGTCGGACAGACCGCCCTGCACTGTCCGCAGCCTACGCAGTCAGTCTCTGCCAGCTCTCTGTTAAATGCCGGCATAACCTGCATTTTTGAACCCCGGAAAGCAAAATCCAGAATGCCAAGTCCCTGGATTTCATCACAGGTACGCACACAATCCCCACAGAGAATACATTTATTGGGGTCTCTTATTACACAATCCGAAGAGGTATCCAGTGGAAGTGGTTTCTTATGATTTTCAAATCTGATCTCTGAAATACCCAACTGGCTTGCCAGCTTCTGTAACGTACAGACTCCATTTTTGGCACACGTTGTACAGTCACGGCAATGGGATGACAACAGCAGTTCAATGATCATTTTCCTGTGATGCTGCAATCTTGGTGTATTTGTATAGATCACCATACCATCCCGTGGTACTTCTGAACAGGATGCAAATACCTTTCCACGTTCATCTTCCACCACACACATCCTGCACGCCCCATAGGTTGACAGTTCTGAATGATAACAGAACGTAGGAAGATCGATTCCCGACTTTCGGATCACTGAGAGGACATTTTTTTCATCTGTAAAAGCCACTCTCCTGTTGTTGATTGTCATATAGCCCATACTCTGTTCCTCCTACCCTTCAATATGAATCGCACCAAATGCACAGGCACTCGCACATGCTCCACATTTGATACATTTTTCCGTATCGATCGTAAATGGTTCCTTGATCTTTCCGCTGATCGCACCGACCGGACAGTTTCTCGCACATTTTGAACATCCTTTACACCGCTCAGGACTGATGATAAACTTTCGTAATGCAGTGCAGGTATGGGAGGCACATTTCTTTTCAACCACATGCTCCACATACTCATCATGGAATACTTTCAGCGTACTCATAACCGGAAGTGCCGCACTCTTTCCAAGACCGCACAGTGCAGTTTCTGTGATCATGTTCGCCAGTTCCTCCAGCAGATCAAGGTCTTCCAGCTTTCCATTTCCTGCCACGATCCGCTCCAGGATCTCCAGCATACGCTTTGTTCCTTCACGACATGGCACGCACTTTCCACAGCTTTCATTCTGCGTAAAATTCATAAAGAATCTCGCCACTTCCACCATGCACGTATGGTCATCCATCACAACCAGTCCGCCCGAACCGATCATTGCCCCCATTTTTTTCAATGAATCAAAATCCAGACTGACATCCAGATCTTTCGACACCAGGCATCCTCCTGACGGACCTCCGATCTGCACCGCTTTGAACGCTCCGTCTCCTTTGATGCCACCACCAATATCGTAGATCACTTCCCGCAGGGTCGTTCCCATCGGCACTTCGATCAGACCTGTATGCCGAACACTTCCTGTCAATGCAAATGCTTTTGTTCCCGGACTTTTTTCCGGTCCGATGGAACGGAACCATTCTGCTCCTTTATTAATGATCATCGGAACATTGGCAAAGGTCTCTACATTATTAAGAACCGTCGGCTTTCCAAACAGACCCTGTTCCACCGTCCTTGGCGGTTTGACACGCGGCATACCTCTTTTTCCCTCAATGGACGCAGTCAATGCACTTCCTTCTCCGCAGACAAATGCTCCTGCACCGCGATTAATATGTAGACGAAATGAAAAATCTGTTCCTAAAATATGATCGCCTAAAAGACCGCTTTCCTCTGCCTGTGAAATTGCCCGTTTCAAACGGCTGATCGCCAGCGGATATTCCGCTCTCACGTAAATATAACCTTCTCTGGCTCCTACCGCATAAGCCCCGATCATCATTCCTTCGATCATCTTATGCGGATCTCCTTCCATAATACTCCGGTCCATAAATGCTCCCGGATCTCCCTCATCACCGTTACAGACTACATAGCGGGTCTTTTCTTCCTGACGGGCTACCTGTGACCATTTATATCCCGTTGGGAATCCACCGCCTCCTCTTCCTCTTAAATTAGATGCTGAAATCTCTTCCACCACTTCCTGCGGTGTCATCTCAAACAGGACTTTCTCTAATGCCTCATATCCTCCGGTGGAAATGTATTCTTCTATATGTTCTGCATCAATATGTCCACAGTTTTTCAGTACATTTCTCGTCTGCTTTTTATAAAACGGGATTTCTTCCTGCTTTTTATACTCAATCCCATCCTGCTTAAATAAAAGATGACGGATAACATCTCCCTTTTCGATCGTTCTGTGGAAAATCTCATCGCAGTCTTCCGGCTTTACTTTTGTATAAAGGATTCCTGCCGGTTCGATCCGCATCAGCGGTCCCATTTCACAGAATCCGTGACATCCGCTTTTCTTCACTTCCAACGGGCCACTACCATGAGCAATCTCCGGTCCAAATTCCACGTCAATATCCGGATTTTCTTCTGCAAGTTCGCTCATCCGCCTGTATATCTCACCTGATCCGCCTGCCAGACACCCGGTTCCTGCACAGATCAAAATCCTGCAACGGCTGTCGCTGATCTTTTTTGCCGCCTCTTCACGAATCTGATGAAGTATTTCTCTGCTCGTAATTTTTTCCATACTTATTCCGCTCCTCTCAATTCGTGAATCAGTTCTGCCGCAGCATCCGGGGTCATTCCCGGATAAACCTTATCATTTACTGTCAGAACCGGAGCAAGTCCGCACGCTCCAAGACAGGAAACTGTCTCCAGTGTAAATAACATATCGTCCGTTGTCGCCTTTTCTTCTGAAAGTCCAAGTTCACTATAAAGCCGTTCCAAAATCGGAATTGACTTTCTGACATGACAGGCAGTTCCATTACAGACTTTAATAATGTACTTTCCCTTTGGTTCAAAAGAGAAGTTTTCATAAAATGTTGCCACACTGTATGCCTTTGCTTCATTGATCCCAAGTTTCTTCGCCACATACCTCAGAAGTTCCGGTGGAAGATACCGATATTCACTCTGAATGTCCTGAATGATCGGAATCAGTGAAGCCGGTTCAAGTCCATGCTGCGAAATGATCTCATCTGCTTTTTTATAGTAGGTTTGATCTAACATATAGCTCCTCCTTCAATATTTTTGTGCAGTTCTTATTATACTTTGATAATTTTCTATCAATTTGTTTTTATTATAGGTTATTTTATATGATTAATCAATAAACATCGCCCTTCAAATGTCTATTTTTAACAATTTTAGTTTTCCTTTCCACTCTTTATTTTCTTAATTTTCCCTTTATTTCCAATAAAAAATGGGCTTTACTTTTTTCTGATTTCTTGCTTATTTTTTTATATATATTGTCTTTTAGTTCCGAATCTGACAAAGAATCACTATTTTAGTTCTTAATAAAATCATAAGGAAGTTTAATTTTCTTTTATAAATTAAACATAATTTGGACACATTTTATGATTATACTAAATGTCAGATAGTTGATTAACAACTATCTCCCCCCTCATAAAGTGATGGCATCCCGGCAGACCCGGGGTGTCAGACTTTAACTCTCATTCCTTTAGATAACTATAAAAAACCGAAAACCCGTTGGCCGAAAGGTCAGCGGGTTTTCTCCGTTCTTATCACTCTTGTCTCATCCTCACTCTTATCTCATACAGATAAAAAGGTTCTGTCTGGAAGACTATCTTTCCGGTACTTCCATGACAGAACCTTTTCATTTCATCTGATTTTTCAGACTGACTTTCTATTCTTAGACTGATCCCGGAAACAGGGCTGTGGAGATCTTCTCCATATCAGAATCACTGATTCCGTACTGACCATCAGAATCTTTTGTTACAGCAATTTCGATCGTCGTTGTATCACCATATGTATTACCATCGATCGACTTCTGCATACTCTGGATCAGCAGATCCTGGAACATACTTGCATCCGCCTGGCTTACATCCTGTCCCTGATCCATCATCTCCTGTGCAACTGCAGTTGAATTATCTTCCAGAGTCTGATATACATCAGACGGAGTTACCTCGATCGTTACTGTAAAATTGCCATCCTTATCTTCCTTGGCTTCTTTTACTTCGTATTTTGCAAGATTATCAATCTTTACAAGCATATCCTTGTATTCCTGCTTTTCTTCCTCTGTAAAATCTCCCAGAGCTTCCAGTCCGCTCAGCTCTGTATCGACCTGCTCGTCTAATGTATCCTCAATCTCTGCCTTTGCATCCTTTTCTGAAATACCGCGGGCTTTCGCATACTCGTCATATTTCTGCTTATAATTAGCATCCATTACGCCTCTTACATAAGCTTCTGCATCAAACTTCGTTGCTCCACCGCATGCGGTTGCACTTATTACAAAAATGAAGGTCAGCATAAGTGCAAGAACTTTTTTCATTTTCCCTCTGTTCATAAACTTTTTCTCCTTTTTTTATTTGAACCCTCTGCGGAGGTTCCCACTCTCCACATAGATCCATCAGTTACATGATAAGTTTATCATTTTTTACTTAGATCATCAAGTTTTTCTAATTTGTTAATGAGATATTTATATTTTTTCTGTTTGTTTTAGAATTTACTCATATTTTTGACACACATTTTGTCTATACTAATACTCAGATAGTTGATGAACAACTATCTCCCCCTCATAAAGTATGGCACAGGAAGTGCCAGCACTTTACTCTCATTCCTTTAGATAACTATAAAAACCACGAAAACCCTCACAGCCGATGCTGTGAGGGTTTTCACTGTCCCCATATCTGCCCTGTCTGCCTTTCGAGCAAATAGAGAGCAGATTTTCGGGTTCTGATTTTGCTTTCGTGTCTGTGTCCGTTCCATTAAAAACTTCCCTGCGGTGTATCGGCTTCGCCCCTGACCACTGACTTCGCTGCTTCATATCACTTTAAGCATTTTCACTTCCTATTGATCATTCCATATACTAATAAACCACCACCTGCTATACCTCCAAAAATCAAAATCAGAGTACAGACATTTGCATTCACACAAATATGATTTGTCCAATCAGAAAAATGAGTGGAAAGTATTGTTAATTGCTTTTTATGTTCCGCGAAATATGCATACACATCATTTGTAAATGCCATCCAGATACAACTTATGATTAAAATGGTTCCTGCTTTTATCCATCCATTTACCGGAAGATACCTTGCCACCCAAAACACAAGCCATACTCCCGCCATAAGAATAAATGCAGCTATATAACCAGCTCTCATTCCCTCTCTATCTCCCGAATGATTACATACTTCAAAAATCGTAAGAAAAAGCCACAGGGTATCCCATGCCAATGTAATTAACGCCTTTTTATCAGACAAAATCGGGGGCAATGTTATATTCCTGATTACCAACGGGAAAAATACAACAGTGAGGTTGCTGATATTATCCATAAGGAACTCGCTCAGACGCTG
>ULWW01020265.1_pt1 | contig 12501 bp, 10 predicted proteins | sample 1960741 | NCBI WGS metagenome assembly ULWW01 (sample SAMEA4835823, study PRJEB28245) | human gut metagenome | biome: gut microbiome; material: fecal sample | place: Denmark | collected 2008
AACAAGGTTTGCCTTTTCTTCTTCAAAAATTGCCTTGGCATCCTTGAATTCTTGTACGGTTGCAATCATTGGGAACATGATTGCCAAACGTCCGTACTTGGATGCACGAAGCAATGCACGAAGCTGAGTACGGAAAATATCCTGACGGTCAAGGCAGATACGAATAGCACGATAGCCCAAGAACGGATTTTGTTCTTCAGGAAGCGGAAGATAAGGAAGCTCCTTATCCCCACCGATATCCATCGTACGAACAACGACTTGCTTGCCGCTCATGCCTTCAAGAGCTGCCTTGTAAGCTTCGTATTGTTCATCTTCTGTAGGAAGCTCATTTGAATTCATGTAAAGGAATTCCGAACGGAACAAACCAACAGCTTCAGCGCCATTATCGTTTGCACCCAAAACATCATCAGGCGTACCGATGTTTGCGCCAAGCAAAACTTCTTTGCCATCTGCAGAAACAGACTTGGCATCCTTAAGACGAGCCCACTCTTCCTTTTGTGCGGCAAACTCAGCTGCCTTCTGCTTATAATCAGCAAGTTCAGCATCCGTTGGATCAACCAACGCATCACCATTGATACCATCGATGATGACCATTTCGCCTTCCTGAATGTCAGTCGTCGCAGATCCTGAACCGACCACGGCAGGAATTTCAAGCGTACGCGACATGATTGCCGAGTGAGAAGTGCGTCCGCCGATATCAGTAATGAATCCTTTGACATAGTTACGATCAAGCTGAGCCGTATCGGAAGGCGTCAAATCATGAGCAACGATTACGACTTCTTCTTGAATAAGCGCAGGATTAGGCAAAGTAACGCCAAGCAAATGACTCATAATGCGCTTTGTGACGTCACGAATGTCGCCTGCGCGCTCTTGCATGTAAGCATTGTCGGTCATAGCTTCGAACATTTCGATAAACATATCGGTTACGCTCTTTAAAGCTGCCTCGGCATTAACTTTGTCATTCTTGATCTTATCTTTGATCTGACCAAGCAACTCAGGATCGGCCAAAATCGTCAAATGGGCCTCAAAAACTTGTGCTTCTTCTTCGCCAAGGTTTTCCGTTGCTTTTTGCTTGATAAGTTCAAGTTCACTCTTAGATGCTTCAACCGCACCGTCTAAACGCTTAATTTCCGTTTCAGGATCGTCAATGCTTGTTTCAGAAAATGATAAATCGGGTTGTACAAGCATATAAGCCTTAGCAGCTGCAATCCCATCACTAGCTGCAATCCCTTTTAACATTTTCGTCATTATTCAGCAAGTCCTTCCTTAGCCATTGTATCAGCAATAGCAGCAATTGCTTCTGCTTCGTCGCCGCCTTCTGCAGAAATCGTGATGTCAGCGTTTTGACCAACGCCTAATGACATAACACCCATGATTGACTTCAAGTTAACTGACTTTCCTTGGTATTCCAAAGTAATGTCAGAGTTGAACTTGCTTGCAGCTTGCACCAAAAGCGTAGCTGGGCGTGCGTGAATACCTGTTTCTGCGATTACGTGAAAATCTTTCTTTTCCATTGTGGATCATGCTCCTTTGAATTATAAAATGAAGGTCGGGCCGTACGTCTTGTGAAAACGAATGAAAAACAATGTTGCCATCCATAATACCGTTTTCATTAATGCTAATGAAAAACTGACAAGAACATACTGCCCCTATAAGCTACATGATATCATGTTTTTAAAAGTTAGACAAGTTTTTGTTGGTATCATTAAGACTAATTTATTTTTTTAACTAATTCTCAGAACTCATCACCTTTGTCATAGTGATAAATCGCTCCCCCGCCCCGCTTGGCCTTGCCAATTACTTTTTTTCTGAAGTTCGATTCCATAAAAACTTTTTGAAAATCCATAAACTCTTCCTTTGTGACTTCAAACGTTTCAATTTTGCCATCATGCAAGTCGCTCAAAAGCTTTTCATAATCTCTGGCCATGAAGATCCTCCGTTCATGTTGATTTCAACATATTATAACATATTCGAATCATTTTGCTTGCGATTTAAAATTACCATAGTATAATTGAAAATATAAAAAGGTCAAAGTTGGTCAAAACATTTTGTATTATTATGAAAGGTCGTGAAACATTTGCTATGTCAAAACTGTCGTAAGAATCCAGCAACAATTCATTTAACAACAAGCATCAACGGTCATCAAACAGCAATTGACCTCTGTTCTGAATGTTATGGCGAATTTCGCGAACGCTCGACCAGATCGCAAAACCAGCCATTGCAAGATCCGTTTGGTTTCAACTCGCTTGACGATCTCTTTAAAGCAATGTCGCAAAGAAATCAGCCAAGTCAAAATCAACGGCAGTCTGCGCCTCAAAACGTACCCGGAGGAAACGGCAACTCCATTCTCGGCAGATTCGGTTTGGATTTGACTGAAGAAGCCAGAAATGGACGCATCGATCCCGTCATCGGCCGCGACAAGGAAATATCCCGCGTCATCGAAATTTTAAATCGCCGTACCAAAAACAATCCCGTTCTGATTGGCGAAGCAGGCGTCGGCAAAACAGCGGTTGTCGAAGGGTTGGCTCAAAAAATCGTTGATGGCGACGTACCTCAAAAATTGCTCGACAAGCGCGTTATTCGCCTTGACGTTGTTTCGCTTGTTCAGGGAACGGGATATCGCGGTCAATTTGAAGAACGAATGCAGCAGTTGATGAGCGAACTCAAACGTGATCAAAATACGATTCTTTTTATCGATGAGATTCACGAAATCGTTGGTGCAGGCGACAATGAAGGTCGCATGGATGCGGGAAACGTTTTAAAGCCTGCGCTTGCTCGCGGTGAACTTCAACTCGTCGGCGCAACGACGCTGAACGAATACCGCACAATCGAAAAAGACGCTGCTTTGGCCAGACGACTTCAGCCAGTTCGCGTTGACGAACCATCAACTGCTGAGGCCATCGAAATTCTCAAGGGAATCAAACCTAAATACGAGGCTTATCACCATGTAAAATATACTGAAGAAGCGATTAACGCTGCCGTTTTGTTGTCATCGCGATATATTCAGGATCGTTTCTTGCCCGATAAGGCCATCGATTTATTGGATGAGGCTGGCTCAAAAAAGAATTTGACGATTCATGCAGCTGATCCAAAAGTTCTTGATGACAAGATTTCACACGCCGAAGCCAACAAACAGGCGGCTCTTAAAGAGGAAGACTATGAAAAAGCCGCCTATTACAGAGATCAGGTCAACAAATTCACGGAAATGAAACAAAATTCCGTTTCTGACGAAAATGCTCCGGTCGTCTCCGATAAGGACATGGAAGCAATCGTTGAGGAAATGACTCAAATTCCTGTCGGCGAATTGAAAGAAAAAGAGCAAAATCAATTGCGCAACCTTGCCGATTCCTTGAAAAAACACGTTATCGGTCAAGATGAGGCGGTAACCAAAACGGCCCGTGCCATCAGAAGAAATCGCGTCGGTTTCAATAAGTCGAATCGCCCAATCGGAAGTTTCTTATTTGTCGGACCAACAGGCGTTGGCAAGACCGAAACAGCCAAACAGCTGGCGGAGGAGCTTTTCGGATCCAAAGATTCCATGATCCGTTTCGACATGAGCGAATACATGGAAAAATTTTCGGTTTCAAAACTTATCGGATCTCCTCCAGGGTATGTCGGATATGAAGAAGCCGGTCAATTGACCGAACAGGTACGCCGTCATCCGTATAGCTTGATTCTGTTGGATGAAATCGAAAAAGCTCATCCCGACGTCATGCATATGTTCCTGCAAATTCTTGATGATGGACGTCTGACTGATTCCAAGGGTCAAACAGTCAGTTTCAAAGATACGATCATCATTATGACAAGCAATGCCGGAAGCGGAGATTCCGTTATCAATGTTGGTTTTGGCGCCGAAGCAAATGGTACGACCAACTCAATTTTGGACAAACTGAGTCGCTATTTCAAACCCGAATTCTTAAATCGTTTCGATGATATCATCGAATTCAACGCCCTTTCCAAGGATGATCTTGGAAAAATCGTTGACTTGATGCTTCAAGACGTAAATAAGATGCTGCAAGAAAAGCAAATGTCATTATCCGTAACGCGTCCAGTATGCGACAAGCTCGTTGAGCTGGGTTATGATAAAAAGATGGGTGCAAGACCATTGCGCAGAACGATTCAAGAGCAGATTGAGGACAAGGTTACTGACTTTTGCCTTGAGCATCCGTCCGTTAAAAACTTTGCGGCCAAAATAGAAAACAATCAGATTGTCATAGCAGAAAGTACGGCTAAATCATAACATCCGACAAATTTATGTTCTTAAAAAGAGTCTCAGTATTTTTTAATTATTGAGGCCTTTTTTATTTAGTATTTCACAAAAATAACGTATAATAGAGATATATGAGAGGACTGTATAATAATTTAGGAGGAATTTGCCATGCAATTAATTGACGTAACCAACAGTTATGCGCGAAAAATCCGTCGCGAATTGATGAATACGCCCGTTCACTTTATTAAAGTCTTTACCTTAGGCAATTCAAAAGTTGTTTTTAAAAAGAAAAACGATGACGCTGAAATCATCATTTCAAATAAGCTTCGACCGATTACAGAAAAGGAAATCGAATTCGTTAAAGAGCATCTTTTGGGTGAAAAAGCTAAGCAAGCATTGATCACGGCACGGAAAAACATCACTGAAATCAGCTTGAAGAGACACAAATAAATTTGTCATCAGACGGGGAAACCCGTCTTTTTTGTGGAATTGTTTCAAGTTGCTTGATATAATTGAACTATGCTTAATGGTTGAAAGGTGGGAGTTTGATGTCTTTAGGAACATACTTTAAAAGAATTTTCAATCGAAACGTTCGCAGATCACGTTTTGCAAAAAAGCATGCCGCACCGAATGTTTCCATGATTAATCAAGTTCTTCCAAAAGAAAATTCCGGATTCGTTTCAGTTCCCGAACCAGAAACAGGCTTCCCTGAAACTTCATCTGAACCGGATTCGACCATTATCATCATTTACCAGGACGAAAATCACAATGCGCTTCGATCTCCGGAAATAATCTCTGGAAATCGCGGTGATAAGCTTAACGTAACGTTTAAAGAATTTGAAAATTTTGACTTGATTAAAATTACAGGATTCACCTCAGTTTTTTCAATGGAATATGGTGCAATTACTTTAACCTATCGTAAAAAAAACGCAGGACTCGTTTGGATTTTTTGTCAGGACATGGATGACAGACACTTTCTTCAAAAGCCTGTTTTTATCCGCGGTGGTTTAAATGATGAATATTCACTGAGTTCACCGGCCGTTTTGGGATATTCGGTCAAGCATGCAAGTGGTCCTGTCACTGGTTTTTTTAAAGACAGACAACAAGTCGTAACTTATTATTACCGTCGCGATGAATATGCAGACGTCAGCTATGACATCGGTTTTCTTCGTTTCAAAGATTTCTATTGTTGTTCGGATGCGCCGAATGGTCGAAAAACGCGCGTTGTCATCGCAAAAAATACGGTTTGGCAGATTTTTGAAACAATTGAACTTGTTTCAGGCGAAAAATGGCATTGTCTCGGAGGCAATATTTGGGCTTGCTTTAACCATGATCTGATGGAATACAGCTCAGTCCAACCCCAAAAAACTTTAAAACTTGAAAACAGGTTTTCAGACTGTATCAACCTCAAAATCAAAGCCAAAATTGATTTCGTTCCAAATAAGAAACTGTTTCTTTATGATCGACCGTTCGGCACGAAAATTTCTTCCATTCCTGATGGAAAGATTGTTACTTTGACTGCTCGCCACCGTGAAAATGGCATTATTTGGTTTAAGATCGGTGACTTTGGTTGGACAATTTTTGAATATTTGAAATTTTGAAAGTAAATTTCACGTTAATAAAGCAGCCAAGAACCTTCTTCAGATTCTTGGCTGCTTTTGCCTTTATTCAATCGTAAGCGGTCGTTAAAACAGCGGTGTGTACACAAATAGCCCGAGATAGCATTATTATCTCAGGTTATTGCGTATGCATCGTTTTTATTTTCTTATTTATGAAGAACGCTTATTTAAAGACCGCTTACCTTACTTCACGTTTATCGCCATGCGTAAAGAAGCTTCAACCATTTCAAATTTGATAATCATATGTCCGTATACTTTTGTCAAACCCTCGTCTGACATTATTTTTTCAGACACGAGCTTGTCTAATTCTTTTTTATCGGGTGTGTCTATGTCGATAAGTTCTTTAAACAATGTTCTTCAAGTTTGATGCCGTTATTTTTTATGTCTTTATCATCTCTGTATTGCATCAATACCGTATTAACGCATATTACTTTAGAATGCGAGAAATTCAATGTCAGACATAGCACGCCTTGCGAATAATTGATTTAAATAAATTATCAATAACTGATATATGTCATTAAATTCACATCCTTCATCAATAAGATTATACTTTTTCACTCAAAGACTCCCCAAATTCAGTAATTTCTCAATACGGACATGATGACGTTTCAGACAATAAAAAAGGTGCATATACGTCAAAGCACCTTTAAAATATTAATTTTAAATTAATTATAATTTAGACGTAAGTTCAACGTCAGGATATTTATCCTTGAACCAACGTTCTGAAAATTCATTTTCAAACAGGAACAACGGATTTCCTTGCCGATCCTTGACAAGCAAATTACGAGAACTCGACATCTTTTCATCAAGTTGTTCTGGAGCAATCCAACGTGCAATCTTTTTACCCATCGGTTCCATAACTACTTCTGAATTATACTCATTAGCCATCCGGAATTGGAAAACTTCAAATTGAAGCTGACCAACGGCACCCAAAATATAATCACCCGTACTATAGCTTTGATAGAGCTGAACGGCACCTTCTTGAACAAGCTGCTCGATTCCCTTATGAAACGATTTCTGTTTCATTACGTTCTTTGCCCGAACGTGAACAAAAAGTTCCGGAGTAAACTGGGGCAGTTTCTCAAATTTGACTTTCTTTTTTCCTGAGTAAATCGTATCACCGATTTGGAAATTACCCGTATCGTATAATCCAATGATGTCGCCCGCTACCGCTGTTTCAACGACCTCTCTGGAATCAGCCATAAACTGCGTAGAATTTGATAATCTAATCTTTTTTCCGGTTCGCTGAAGCGTAACGTCCATCCCGCGATCAAATTCGCCAGAACAAATTCTGACAAAAGCGATGCGGTCACGGTGGTTAGGATTCATGTTCGCCTGAATCTTGAAGACAAAACCGGAAAATTCTTCATCTTTTGGCTCAACGAAGTTTCCTTCTTCAGTCCTATGTTTTGCAGGAGCAGGTGCAAACTGCAAATATGCGTCAAGGAACGTCTTAACGCCAAAATTAGTCAACGCAGAACCAAAGAAAACAGGTGTCAACTCCCCTTTTTCAATCTTTTCTTCATCAAATTCGCTGCCCGCTCCTTTGACAAGTTCAATTTCCTCCAATACCTGACGATAGATGCTCTCTTGTTTAAGCGGATGATTACCCTTGATTTCACCGTTTTCGTCCAGTTCAAGGAATGATTCCCCTTCATTTTCACTGCGATAAAGTTCAATTCGATTATTGAATCTATCATAAATTCCTTTAAAGCCTTTTCCCATTCCGATTGGCCAATTCATCGCATAGGCTTCAATCCCTAAAACTTCTTCCAATTCCGCTGTCAAATCCAAAGGTTCGCGTCCATCACGATCGAGCTTATTAATGAACGTAAAAATTGGAATCCCCCGCATTTTACAAATTTGGAAAAGTTTTTTTGTCTGCGGCTCAATCCCCTTGGCAGAATCAATCACCATAACTGCAGAGTCGACTGCCATCAACGTTCGATAGGTATCTTCCGAAAAGTCCTCGTGACCAGGCGTATCCAAAATAACGACCCTCTTGTCGTCATAATCAAACTGCATGACGGAACTCGTAACTGAAATTCCGCGTTTCTTTTCAATTTCCATCCAGTCGGACTTGGCAAAATTTCCCGTTTTTTTCGCCTTGACCGTTCCTGCCGAACGAACGACGCCGCCAAAAAGCAGCAACTGTTCAGTGATTGTTGTTTTGCCGGCATCCGGGTGCGAAATAATCGCAAAGGTTCGCCGTTTTTCAACTGCTTGTTCTAGTTGTTTCTGATCCATTTTTACCTCTCAAATCCTTCAGTTGTTTATTTTTTGTATTTTCTAAAAAAACATGTTTACATTGGCCTTACCTCATTGATTGCTAAAATAATCCATTATTTAATCATAATATAAAAAAGGGCGACTTGCAACGAATGCAAGCCGCTCTTTTTTCTAACTGAGCTTAAGCTCGGTTTGCTTTTTTATTGCCTCTTTCTTTCGATGGAGCGAAGCCAGTGCATCAGGCAACGTCACCTTGACCTCAGTGATTCTGGCATCATCGATGATTTTTGCGGTAGTCAAAACAACATCGCCTTCAGATGACTCGGCCGTAACCGAAACAACCTCATCGTTATCAGGTATTCTGCCAAGCTTGGCAATCAAAAATCCCGCAATGGTATCAATGTCATTAATTTTCAGATCCGTTCCGAATTCATCATTAAAATCATCAATCGGCATCTTGCCTTGAACCAAAAATTCATCCGATGAGATCTGCTGATAAAGCTGATCTGGTTCATCAGACTCGTCATCAATTTCTCCAACTATCTCTTCAAGCAGATCTTCTAAGGTAACCAGACCGACAACGCCGCCATATTCATCCAATAAAATTGCCATCTGATTTCTTGTTTTTTGCATCTGAAACAAAAGCTCATCCAGAGTCATCGTTTCAGGAACGAAGAAAGCCGGACGCATCGCTTGCCTGATCGTAATATGATCAAATCCGAAATTTCTGGCCAGCTTGACCAACGTCTTGATGTGAACGATACCGACGACATTATCTTTATCTTCGTGATAAACGGGAACACGCGAAAAGTCCATCCCCAAGATACTGTCGATATTGCGACTGTTATCGTTCGTAACGTCCACCATGAAAGCATCCGTTCTCGGAACCATGATTTCACGTGCCATCTTGTCATGCATCGAAATCACACCGTCAATCATCTCATACTCATTCGTATCCAGCTCGCCGTTATTTCTTCCTTCCTCGATCATGTCCAAAATATCCTGCCACGATGCCGTTGGATCTTCTGCCGTATCAGTTACGTCACGTTTAATAACAAAATGTTTATTGATTAACGAAACAGCCGTCACTGTCGGCCAAAACAAAACATAAATCGCATAGATGAAGTAATACAGCCTTTTAGCCGTTTTTTCGGGATGTGCCGCAGTCAACAATTGCGGAATCGCCATGAAAAATGCATATAGTACAACGGCACACAATAACGCAACAATCACGCCTGCCATTTCATACAGACTGCTAAAACCGATAACATCTCTGAATAAACCGACCAAGCACCCCGCAAGCATTAAAATCAAAAAAACGCTGTTAAGACGCAACGCTGCCAAAAATTGCGGTCTTTTTTCTGCCAATTTTTGCAAAGACTGCATTTCATTATCATCTGATTCGCTGCTCCCGTTTCTGCCGACGGGACGATTGATTGCGTTGACGCATCCCGTCGCCATCGACGTTAAACAAACAAAAACTATTATCAAACCAACCAACACCCATAAAAGGGGCTGTCCGGGATCACCCATACCTATCACTCCATTTAATGTTTTGATTAAAGATAGATTATACACCTACCTGACAGATTTTTCCATTACTTCGGCACTTTGATCGTTGCCCCCGCAACCAAATCGATGCTGTCGCCCATATTGTTCAATTCTTGGATGCGTTGAACCGTGGTTGCATATTTATCCGCCAACTCCCCGATTGTTTCGCCGTCTCCAACCGTTACCGTTTGTGTTTCCTCTTCTGTCTTGCTCTCCGATTCTGCTTTGGCCTTGCTTTCCGATTCTGCTTTAGCTTTGCTTTCCGATTCTGCCTTGGCTTTGCTCTCCGATTCTGCTTTGGCTTTTTCTTCTGACTGCTTCTCTGCCAATCTTTCAGAGGATTTTGCGGTTTTCTTTAAACTGCTCTTGTTAACGCTTTTCAATGATACGGCTTCTTTTTGAGCAGTTTCTTTTGTCATATGGCGATGAACGAGCCAACCTCCGCTTGCGAAAACCAAAATCAAAAATGCGACAATAGGAACCGCGATTCCTAATTTCCTGGGTTTCTTTTGCTCCTGATTAAGTTTTCTGCCAGTTTCCGAAACGGGATCTGCACCATGATCAACATAAAAAGCACGACGCATTTTCGGTTCATCTTTCCTGGTATATCCGTTTTTGAATTGTTCGCTCTTAAATTCATCATACAAAACTCTGACATCAAACATCATTTGTTCTCGCTGCTTGTTTGCCAAATAGTCGTTTTTCTCAGGCAAAGTCAAAGAACGATACCATTCGAGCGAGTATTCAAACTGTCGAATGATGTCTTTTGTCGGGCCGAAATCCTGCAACTCTCCAAAAGAAATCCAAGCACAGCGCTCACAAAGACTTTCAATCACGATATTTTTCACGTCTGAAATAATGAATGTCGTTCCGGTGTCTTTCAGCTTTTGAATCCTCTTGATCGTCTTTTCAAAAAACGTTTGATCGAGCATGGACAACACGTCATCAATTACAACCAGTTCAGGATTGATATACAAGGCAAGTCCAAGTACTAAACGCGCATGCATTCCGACCGAATATTCCCTGACAGGACGATATAAGAGCTGTCCTGCCTCAGTAAAATCAATAATTCCGTTCGTCAAATGATCTCCCTTGAATTTATCGACACCGGAATCTTCAATTGCATTTCGAATATTTTCAAGTCCGGTCAAATTTGGATCAATACTGTCCAGACCTGCGTAACTGATTTTTGCATCAGTCGTGACAAATCCGGTGGACTGACGTTCAAGACCCGTAATGATTTTTAAAAGCTCAGTTTTTCCGGAGCCGTTTTCTCCAATAACGCCCACAGCCTCTCCCTGAGTGACGTCAAACGTTATTCCGCGAAGAAGCCAAAAATCTCTGCTTTCATCCAATAACCACGAGACCTTCGTCTTTTTGTCCGCATGCAAAGGTACGCTTTTTGCAATATATTTGATTTCAAGTTTTTTCATATGCAATCTTCACCTGATTTATTTTTTCTTTCTTTATAAAATACTACCCTATCCGACATATTGGCGCAACTATCACAAAGAATACTTGCACTTTCAGGATATCATCGCTATAATTGTCTAGTTGACTTTAAGGAGCAAGAAAAATGAAAAATTTCATCAGAAAACACCAAAGCTTTGTTTCCTATACTTTTTTCGGAACACTTGCAAGCGGAGTAAATCTGATTGTCTTCCATATTCTATATCAAAATATCGGCATAAACTATGTCGTTGCTAATGTCATTTCCTACATATGCGGGATGCTCGTTACGTTTTTTACCAATAAACGGCTCGTATTTCATTCCGAATATGATTCAGTCAGAAAGTTAATTCGCGAGTTTTTGTCATTTTGCAACGTCAGATTGCTCTCATTCTTTTTAGATAATTTTATCATGGTCGTCGGTATCGGCATCTTTCCGATCAATGCCGACCTGCTAAAAATCATCGACCAATGCATCGTGGGAATATTAAATTATTTTTTCTCCAAATGGTTTATCTTCAACACGACGAATCGTTTTCAGGTAAACGTTTTGTCAAAGCGTCAACATGACAAAACACGGGAAGAACCCAATCCTGATCGAGACAAATGAATTGATGTCTCAAAAAACGGCCAATAATGACAAACCACTCTAACACCGAATTCAAAAAAAGGCTGAGAAAAAACTCTGTCTCAAATTGAAAAAACGGATCAGATTTGCAATCAATTGCAAATTTGATCCGGTTTTTTCGTATGCATGACAATTTCCCTGTTATGATGAAAATAGCCAAAAATAGTTTGGCGGTAAATTTGCCTAAGAGCTTGGCGCGCTGATTTATCAGCTGCATTGGCAAAAGCTCTGCCGTTTACGGACACATCGATGAAAATGGGCCGTTTGTCCGTAAATTTGAGTGCAATCTTGGATAAATCAGTTGAGCAGCACTGCATTTAAAAAAGCCGGCAAAGTCAGTCGCAAATCGACCGCCTTCGTTCGGCTTTTCGTTTCATTCAAATGGGAAAAGAGACTTTTTCCCAGCCTCTTTTTTCATATTCCGAAACTATAGATGATTATTTGCGTTTGATATCTTTTGCGTGGCCAATAATCTCGGAACGGCTATCGCGACCCATCAAGTCAGCAATTTCTTCTTTGATATCGGCCCCCTTGAACAAAACGTTATAAATAGCCGTTGTAATCGGCATGTCAATGTGCTCTTGCTGCGAAAGCTGGTAAGCAGCTTCACAAGTATTGATTCCTTCAATAACCATGCCCATATCCTTTACGACTTCATCAAGCGACTTGCCTTGACCCAAAGCATTACCGCAACGCCAATTGCGCGAATGAACCGAAGTACACGTTACAATCAAGTCACCAACGCCTGAAAGCCCGATGAACGTCAACGGACTTGCTCCGAACGCCATGCCCAAACGAGCAACTTCTGCCAAACC
>ULWW01066385.1_pt1 | contig 12238 bp, 10 predicted proteins | sample 1960741 | NCBI WGS metagenome assembly ULWW01 (sample SAMEA4835823, study PRJEB28245) | human gut metagenome | biome: gut microbiome; material: fecal sample | place: Denmark | collected 2008
GTTTATTGCCTGCTGAAGTAACCCGTATCGGTGTCAGCACTCAAAAACGACAGACCAGCTTCCTGCAGATCGACGCACTTGTCAGCACTGACGGACGATTTGACAAGACCTTTCTCGGAAACTACCTCGACATCAACGTCATCCCACGTATCAAACGTATCGAAGGCGTAGGTGACGTAATGGAGTTGGGTGATACCTATAGTATGCGTATCTGGCTGAACCCCGAACGAATGGCCCAATACGGCTTGGTTCCATCGGATGTGACTGCTGTATTAGGAGAACAGAATATCGAGGCTCCGACCGGTTCGCTGGGTGAAAACTCGAAAAACGTTTTCCAATATACGATGAAATATCGTGGACGCTTGAAGAGCGTAGAAGAATTCCAGAATATCGTCGTCCGTGCTCAGGAAGACGGTTCTGTCTTACGCCTGAAAGATGTCGCTAAGGTTGAGTTGGGAACATTGAGTTACGGTTTCGACAGCCAAATGGACGGCAAACCAGCCGTGACATTCATGATTTACCAGGTAGCCGGTTCCAATGCTACGGAAGTCAACGAACGTATTGCCGCCGAATTGGAAAAGATGAAAGAAGAATTGCCTACAGGTATGGAATTCATCACGATGATGAGCTCCAACGACTTCTTATTTGCTTCTATTTATAATGTAGTCGAAACACTGATCGTGGCGATCATCCTCGTAATCCTCGTGGTGTATTTCTTCCTGCAAGACTTCAAGAGTACCTTGATCCCGTCTATTTCAATCATCGTTTCGTTGATCGGTACATTCGCCTGTCTGACCGCAGCCGGATTCACGATCAACATTCTGACCCTGTTTGCCCTGGTGCTTGCCATCGGTACGGTAGTGGATGACGCGATCGTAGTGGTAGAAGCCGTACAGGCGAAATTCGATGCGGGTTACACCTCGTCCTATCAAGCAACGAAAGATGCGATGGGTGACGTGACGATGGCCGTTATCTCTTGTACCTGTGTGTTCATGGCCGTGTTCATACCGGTAACTTTCATGGGCGGTACTTCTGGTATTTTCTACACACAATTCGGTGTGACGATGGCAACCTCCGTAGGTCTTTCCATGATCTGTGCATTGACGCTCTGCCCCGCCTTGTGTGCTATGATGATGCGCCCGAGCGATGGAAACAAGAGTGCCAAAAGTTTCAACGGACGTGTACGTGCAGCCTACAATGCCTCTTTCAATGCCGTGTTGGGCAAATACAAAAAAGGCGTCATGTTCTTTATTCACCACCGCTGGATGGTATGGGCCGGAACGATCGCATCCATTATTCTGCTGGGATGGCTTATCAGCAATACCAAAACAGGTCTTGTCCCGCAAGAAGACCAAGGGACCATCATGGCAAACGTGGCCATTGCTCCGGGTAGCACATTGGAAGAAACGGGCAAGGTGCTGGACAAAGTAGAGAATATCCTGAAGAACACGCCCGAAGTAGAACACTACGCCCGCGTAGCTGGCTACGGCTTCCTGGCTGGTCAAGGTACTTCCTACGGTATGGCAATCATCCGTTTGAAAAACTGGGATGAAAGAAAAGGGGCCGAACATGTTTCCGACGCAGTAGTAGCCCGCCTAAACGCACAATTCGCCCAAATCAAAGAAGCGCAGATATTCTGCTTCCAGCCGGGTATGATTCCGGGCTACGGTCTGGGTAACTCTATCGAGTTGAACTTGCAGGACCGTACAGGTGGAGATATGAGCACTTTCTACGGCAACGCCATGCAGTATATCGGAGCTTTAAACCAGCGCCCAGAAGTTGCAATGGCTTATACTTCTTATGCAATGAACTTCCCGCAGATATCGGTCGATGTGGATGCAGCCAAATGTAAACGGGCAGGCATTTCACCTTCGATGGTTCTCGACGTATTGGGTAGCTATTGTGGTGGTGCATACGTTTCCAACTACAACCAATTCGGGAAAGTATACCGTGTGATGTCACAAGCCTCACCTGAATATCGTCTTGACGAACAAGCCCTGAACAACATGTTCGTCCGCAACGGGACGGAAATGGCTCCGCTCAGCCAGTTCGTAACCCTGAAACGGGTACTCGGACCTGAAGTATCCAATCGTTTCAACCTCTTTAGCTGTATCACGGTCAATGTGAACCCGGCACCGGGATATTCCACGGGTGAAGTACAACAGGCCATCGAGGAAGTGGCTGCCCAAATGCTGCCGACAGGATACGGGTACGAATATGGCGGTATGGCACGTGAAGAGGCCAATACGGGAGGCTCGCAGACACTCTTTATCTATGCGGTCTGTATCTTGCTTATCTACTTGATTCTGGCTTGTCTGTACGAAAGTTTTCTTGTGCCCTGGGCCGTTATCCTGTCTGTTCCGTTCGGTTTGATGGGTTCATTCCTGTTTGCCAAACTGTTTGGATTGGAAAATAACATCTACTTGCAGACCGGTGTAATCATGTTGATCGGACTTTTGGCCAAGACGGCAATTTTGATTACTGAGTTCGCCATCGAACGCCGTCGTAAAGGGATGGGGATCGTCGAATCGGCTTATTCGGCCGCACAAGCCCGTTTACGTCCGATTTTGATGACCGTACTTACGATGATCTTCGGTATGCTTCCGCTTATGTTCGCATCCGGAGCCGGAGCCAACGGTAACAGTTCATTAGGAACAGGTGTTGTCGGCGGTATGGCGGTCGGGACATTGGCATTACTGTTCGTCGTGCCGGTATTCTACATCATTTTCGAATACATGCAAGAAAAAATCCGTCCGCCGATGGAAGTTGAAACCGATATGCAAGTTGCGTTGGAAAAGCAAAAGAGCCAAACCGAACGTGACGGTTTAAACAATGAAAATAAATAAGGTATGAAGAAAATAATCGTATTAACAACCGCAACCGCCCTGTTGAGCAGTTGCGGCATATACACCAAATATCAACCGGCCGAGACGACTCCGGACAACCTGTACGGAGAAGAGGTGGCTGTCGATGATACGACCAACTTCGGTAATGTGAACTGGCGGGAACTTTTTACGGACCCGCAGTTACAGGCTCTTATCGAACAAGGGTTACAAAACAACACCGATCTCCGGTCCGCCCAATTGCAGATCGAGGAAGCGGAAGCGGCGTTAATGTCGGGCAAACTTGCTTTCCTTCCTTCGTTCGCACTTTCCCCGCAAGGAACGATCAGCAGTTTCGACGGTGGGAAAGCGACAAAGACATACACGCTGCCAGTCACAGCCAGTTGGGAACTGGACATCTTCGGACGTCTGCGCAATGCCAAGCAACAGGCCAAAGCACTGTATGCCCAAAGCAAGGACTACCAGCAGGCTGTGCGTACCCAGTTGATCGCCGGGATCGCCAACGTATACTATACATTGTTGATGTTAGATGAACAGTTAGCCATTTCGCAACAGACAGAAGAAGCCTGGAAAGAGACGGTGGCTTCTACCCGTGCATTGATGGATGCCGGATTAGCTAACGAGGCGGCCACTTCCCAAATGGAAGCGGCTTACTACAGCGTACAGACTTCCATTCTTGACTTGAAAGAGCAGATCAACCAAGTCGAAAATAGTCTCGCCCTATTGCTCGCTGAGACACCGCGCCGCTACGAACGTGGAAAGCTGGCCGACCAGCGGCTCCCGGAAGACGTAGCAGTCGGCGTACCGATGCAAATGTTATCGAACCGTCCCGATGTACGTGCTGCCGAACGTTCGCTGGAACAAGCATTTTACGCGACCAACCAGGCTCGTGCCGCTTTCTATCCTTCCATCGTACTGAGTGGAAGTGCCGGATGGACCAACTCGGCAGGGAGTATGATCGTCAATCCAGGCAAATTCCTGGCTTCGGCAGTCGGCTCACTCACACAACCGTTGTTCAATAAAGGACAGATCATGGCCCAATACCGCATCGCCAAAGCACAGCAGGAAGAAGCAAGCCTGTCTTTCCAGCAAGCCTTGCTGAATGCCGGCAGCGAAGTCAACGACGCTTTAGTCGCCTGCCAGACAAGCAAGGCCAAGACCCTTTTGTTCGAAAAGCAAATCCAATCCTTGGAAAAAGCATTGGAAAGCACCTCGTTGCTGATGGAACATGGTACGACGACCTATCTGGAAGTGCTGACCGCCCGCCAGTCCTTGTTGAGTGCACAGCTGTCACAAACAGCTAACCGGTTCACCGAGATACAAAGCGTGATCAACCTTTATCAAGCTTTAGGCGGCGGTAGAGAATAAGAAAACATTTTTTATCCATAAAAGCCAAAAACCTTCTAAACCGGACCTTTTACCTATTCCATAGGACCTGTTTCAGAAAAAGTATCCAAACTTCAACGAAACAGGTCCTTTTTTATCAAATGAAAAATAAGCGGAGCCATGACATTGTCTATTCATTTTTTTATACTTTTGTGGGCATAAGACAGAATATACACAACAATGAAAAGTAAAAGTTATTGTTCAATTATTAGCTAATACACCGTATTTTCACGTGAACAAAACATCAATAATCTACTAATAGCCATCCATTTAATTATACAATTAAAATCTTTCAGCTAATTAAATAATCCAAACACGTACATATAAAATATCTTTTTGACGTACTTTTGTGTACTATTTTTTTTACAAATGTTTTACAGCGCACGATTATGGCTACATTCAAATTTTTGGTACTCCCGCATCAACGGAAAGAAGATGGTACATATAACGTAAAAATCCGTATTACACAGAAAGGCAAGTCCAAATACATCAAGACCAGCCACAACGTATCAGCTTCAGATATTATAAAAAAGAAAGACAACGGAAAAGAAAAAATCAAGATCAAGAATCAAGCCGTAATCGACCTAATGGAAGAGATGATATTAGGATTTAAGAAAAAATTGACATCCGCAGGTGTTGAAGCAGAACACTGGGATGTTGATCGAATTGTGGAGTATTTGACTACAGAGGAAAAGAATTTCAGTCTGAATTTCATTTCCTATGGACGAAAAATAGCGGATGATCTTGAGCAAGATGGAAGGTTGGGTACGGCAAAGAACTATCGGATAGCCATAAATGCGCTTGTCAGGTTTATCGGAAAAGAAGAACTCGACATAAACCTTATTACAGCATCTTTTATGAGGGCGTTTGAGAAGTTTCTGAAAAACGAACCTTCTTTTAAGGGGTGTCGCGATGGTGGATCAAAACCTACTGATAAGCCTAAAGGTAAACGGAGCATATCTCTTTACACATCACAAATCAAAACACTACACAACCTCGCTAAAAATGAATATAATGACGAGGACAGAGGAATCATACGCATCCCATTTTCCCCGTTCTCAAAATACAAAATCGCACCAGTTCCCAAAAGTGAGCATCGAACATTGTCTATAGACCAAGTGCAGCAAATAATAGATCTTCCGTATAAACAAAATGCTCGCAATGGAGGTCAGCCTGTTTTCAATTTAGCGAAAGACCTATTTATCTTATCATTTGCGATGATGGGCATGAATAGTGCTGATTTCTATAATGCTCCTACCGCCGAAAACGAAATTATTACCTATCAAAGGACTAAGACACGCACAAGGCGTGAAGATAAGGCAGAAATGAAGGTCAGGATTGAACCGGAAATAAAAAGCCTGTTTGAGAAATACTCCGACCCATCTGGAGAGAAAGTCTTTATTTTTCATAAGTGGTATAGAAGTTCAGAGAATTTCAATAAATCAATAAATAAAGGATTAGATGAGATAGGAAAAATAATAGAGGTTCCAGATCTGAATTATTATTATGCCCGCCATACGATGGCAACGTTAGCAGCAAATAAGGCTGGAATTGATATTGCCAGAGTTGATGAAATGCTAAACCACTCCGATTCAACTTTAAAGCTGGCTCGTGTGTATATCGAACGGGACTACAGTGTGCTTTGGGAAGCCAACAGGAAGTTGTTATCCTTGTTTAAATGGGATGGCCTAAAATAAATCAGATCGATCAATTAGGCTTATCCGAAAAAGCTAAACGTATCTTTGCTTGGAAATTTTTTGCAGGAGAGTCTTTTGCTGATTGGCCAGGACCAGAAAATAGGAAAGAATTGTATGAAACCTATAAAAGTGTTTTCAACGCGGTGATGGATAAGAAGGATGGGAAACTACTATTATAAAAAGAGCGTCCAGATAATCGCTCACCCAAACGCCCAACCTTAACTATGAAATAATTTATGTTTTCTTGTTTGTAAACATACAACTTAATTAGATACGTTATCCGCTAAATTGTATATTATTCAGCAGGACTACTCTGTTTCCTGCATTTCTTCCAGTTTCCTCTTCAACCTTTTTTAAGAAAAATAATTATGGTCATTCTAAAAGATGTATTATTTCAATAGGTCTATTAACAACAAAAGTAGGTTTCAAACTTAATAATATATCTTTTTCTTTTGTTCCCCATAAACACGCAACACTATCCACTCCTGCAGACAGAGAAGCCTGTATATCTATACCTCTATCCCCAAAAGAAATTGCCTCTTGAGTATTTAGTTCCAAGTAATCAAGTGCTTTAACAAAAGCCTCTGGATTAGGTTTTCTATGACGAACATCATGATAAGCAATGATAACATCATGAGGAATAGAAAAATGGTTCAAAACGTTATTTACATAATTAGATACAGCTGTACTTACCACAGCAACCTTTATTTCATTAATTCTTATAAAATCAAATACAGCCTCAAAACCGTCATAAAGAATAAAAGAAGGTATTAGCTCATTAACTTTTCCCCAGTTTTTACCCCGATAGGGCTCTGCAATACTTGAATCCACCAAAGTTTGATCCAAATCAAATATAATTCCTTTTTTCATTTCAGCATTATTTAAAAGATTCTCAACTCATCATTTTGGTAGTTCAAAACTCCCCCCTGTTGAAGGAATTCGAACAAAACCTCTGCCTTACGAAGAGAGAAAGAACCACGAGAGATAAGCAACTCATTTCCTGCTACATTTTCATTACACTTAACCGACTGTTCTTTATAATTTACCACAGCTAATATTTTATTGTTATTTATAGTCGTTCGAACAGCATGCATTGTTCCACCTTTTATTCCTGTTTGAATAACGATTGTTGCAATTGCCAAACCAGCTTGTAATCTATCTCTTTCCACGAAAGATGTATTATATGCAGGTACACCAAAAAGATATTCAGATAATAACAAACCTCCTTTTTCCAATATTTCTTTTGCAATAAATTCATTTCTTTTTGGCGATATCATTTGTAATCCATGAGCCAAAATAGCGGTAGTAGTTCCATTTACAGAAAGAGCTCCCTTATGTGCTATAGTATCACACCCTAAAGCTAAACCACTTACAATATTGAATCCCTTTTCTGCAAAGTATTTTGCATAATACATTCCTGCTTCTTCTCCTTCTTTAGTTGGATGTCTCGTACCAATAATTGCAATAGATTGCCTATCTTTTATAGAAGATAAATTTCCTTTGTAATTCAATATAAGAGGAGAAGTATCTTCGCCTCTATTTCCAATTAAATTTCTAAGCATAAAAGGATAGTCTTCATCAAACTTAGAAATAATAAAAACATTATTTTTTAACGACTCACCTATAATTTTATTTGACTTATCGACAGCATATTGAATGTCTAAACGGCTTAGCTCCTTTTTTACTCTAATAAGTTTGTTATTTATACAATTCATTATATAAGTATAAATATCAGCTTCGTCAAATGCTTTATTTTTTACCATACAATTAGCCACAATTTCAGAACTACGACTTCCAAACCCAGGCAACTGTAATAATCTAACAATCAACTCAGTTTCTTTTGATATATACATAATTCTATAAATTTACATTAGCATTCATCTCATGATTTGTCCTTGCAAGACAAAATAAATAACATTTTGCATCAGGCCATTCAGCCTTTATCGTTCTTACCATTTCAGCTACAGTTGTACAAGATGTTGTTATATCGTCAATAATCAAAATATTTTTATTATTCAAATTTTCATCCCTATTTTTAATAAAAAAAACATTTTTCATTTCCTTTTGTCGATCAAGTAAAGTGGGAAGGGTATGTAAAGCCGCCGTAGACCTCGTCTTATTTAACAATTGAGGCAAATACTTGGCGCCAATTGCAGATGCAATATCGTACACATATTCTCTAATCTTCGCACTCTTCAGAGGAACTGTTTCATTATGTCCTAAAACTCTAATAACATAATCAAAAGTTAAACGGCTATTAATAAAAGCTTCGATAGTCATACTTTTTATTAGTTGAAAATCTTCTTCATCTGCTCTATTTTTGAATCTAGCAACTCGAGCCGTCCATGTTGTAGTATCTCCTTGAGGTATATAATAAACCAAATGATATGCCTCTTCCAAACCAGCAGCCTTATACTGCAAATGCTTATTTGATAACGTTTTCAGCTCCATAGTATTTAAATTTATGTCTATTAATTACAAATATAAACATATAAAAACAAATCAAAATATTATTAAGCATTATTAACTTTACACATAAAAAACGCCCTACCCTCACGAGCAAGACCGCCACACAAGTATTAATATCAAACAAACTCACCAAATTCTATAGTATACTCCTGCTCCGACATAGTGCGATACCCAGTCTCACCAACAAGTATGAATTATTTCTGATTTTTTTCTTTATAGTCGTTTGATCAAAATAAAACTACTATCTTTGACTTTCATTTTCAAAAAAAATAATATGGGAAGACAAAAAAAGTATCCAATGCCAAATGGCGCAGTTTATTCAGATGTAAAAAGTGATGACCAGAGGAGAAAAGTTCGAATCAAATTTAGTAATCAGACAGAAGTTAATTTATTTTTGGATTGGGCCAAACAAAATGGTATTGAGGCTCGCCAATATGTGAGTGGAGAGAATGAAGTACATGCTTATGGCGTTGGTTACAATGGAGCAGAAAACGCCATTGTAGTCATGCGTGATTAAAATAGCACGTAAATTACGGATTTAGAATTACCCAGATCTTTTATATATCTGGAAATTTTAAACTATGAGCTTTTTTCGTCTAATAAGCCAGATCGCTAATACAAAAAGCGCTCCTACCCCTATCCACATTAATGTCTCTTGATACCATCTCGACCGATTCACCTCGACGATCTTATCTACTGGGTAGGGAATCCTGATCGTGTCCTTTATAAAGATCGAGTCATGGATGAAGCGATCTTTATAAAGTGTCTTGTACTTCTCGAGATACACTGTATCACCTTTAACCACAAAATAAACCGAGTCATACCGATAGATTGAATCACGTAAATAGCGATCCTGATACTCGACACGGACGGATTCAACCGGGACATAGACTGTCTTAGTACAGCCTACCAGCCAAAATACTATACATATATATAATAAAACTCTCATAGTAACCCCCATCCCGCTATCACGTTCGACATATCCGCTTCTCTCCCATTCTCAAAACGGCTCATCCCTGCCACGATCCGGATCATCTGTTCTCGGTCGTTGATGTTTATCGGATCGTCAACCGGGATTCCAGCGTAGTCAGATACAAATTGAATGTACTTTTCTGTATGGTTCTCTTTCGGAGGTGCCCATCTTCCTATCATCTTTCGGATCGTATCCAGCTTATAGTTCCGGTAATAGTTAGACAGGATCTTGAAGATCGCCCTGTAACCGTATGCCATCGATTTAAATTGCTTGAACTCTTTGTCTGAGCTTGTCTTCTCGCCTTGGAAGACATCACTATTCTTTCTGATGTTCCCGGGGTTGCTGTTACGCAACCCTCTTGGTAATTCGTTCTTTTTCATACACTTTTTTAATTAATATCCATTCTGCGGTTCACGATCACCGCACTTCTTTCTCTCACATCTCTTCAGTGCAAGTTCAAGCTTGACATCCGAATAGCTCTCTTTCAAAGTAAAAAGCTCATCCTGTACCTGTCGAAGCCTTCCGGTTTGTTCTACAAAACGTTCTTCTTTTTCTGATAGCTGTTTTTGCAGGAACTCGTTATACTCACGTAAAGCCTTGAACTCCTCCACATCGGCATGGGCGTCCTCGATACGGGCGTTTGTCTTCCGGTTCGTATAGAAGCTAATCCCCCATTTTATCGCCTCGAATCCTCCTAACGTCCCGATTATTGTTAGTATATCGGTTAATTCTACATTCACTTTACACCTCCTTCCGTTTTTATTTGATCATCTTTGTTACGAGTTTTTTCATTGCCATAAGGCAGTGTTTGTTATTTCTCCGCCTCCGGTCTGTGATAGATGGGAGGCGGATTTTTATATTATTCGCCCGGTTGCTCCTCTTTTAGCGGTTCATCCAAAATTTTGACATACGTCGGCATCGTGAACTCAGAGAACATGCCGTTGCGATCTATGAAGTCAACACGTTGTTTGAGGTATTGAAGTTCTTCATCAGTCAAAGCTATATCTGTTGTTTCCGTTATGGCCGCTGCATCAGTAAATCCGATGTTGATTTGACCACTCCCCATATCCTTGATAACGATACGCTTCTGATCAACCTCCGAGATCGCTATCTTACTGTCTATCGATACTTTCAGTTCCATGTTTTTTCTCGTGTCAAACTGTGGTAACACGGTGTTGAGTATTAATACTCTGTCTTTCAATGTTAAATTCATCTTCTTATTCTATATATAATAAACCTGTTGCACTATCCCATTTTACATTATATTTTGTTCCAGATGTATCTAAATCATTAATCTGGGTTAACGTTGGTAAGAAACTTGCTTTTACACAAGTCCTAAATACCCATGAGGCATCAGATTTAAAATGTCTGACAAAAAAACTTATTTCCCGATAAGCCGTTGCATCAGGATTGTATTTCATTACAATAAATTTTCCGATATTACCTAAAATACCTTGATAAGTTCTTTGAATTTCCATACCTTGAGCTTCTCTTGCTGCAAACAGATTAACATAGTTATTATTCCACGATTTGTCGGTTAAATAAATGCTTGAAAAATTAGATGTGCCTCCATTGAGACTTATAGCATTTAACATTCTAACATTAACATCTCCACTTTGGTCAACTCTAAAATCTGCACTTTCTGGAACTAAACCTCCAGCCCAAAATCTTATAGAACTATTAGATGTGCCATATCCTGTAATCCCAGCTTGTCCATTTCTTAGTAAAATGGCATCATTTGCTGTAATAGTCCCATTTGAAATCACGTTACCTGAGCTATCAACGCTAAATGTCGGATCAGTGGGTGGTTGCCCTTTCGCCCCGGCTGTTCCTCCCGACCAAATACGGATTGTACCAGACGCCGACATTCCACCTGTGCTTCCAAAAGCGATCGCACCCGTAGTTATGAGTCCGCCATTGATCTCCGTTATTGTATTGTCATATTTTGAGGCAAGAACCCATTTAGAACCGCTATATCTATAGATATTCTCCCCATCCACCCATAAGTCATTTGTCCGCATACCCGATGCTGGAGCCGTCGTTTGATAAAATACCCTTGCCTTGTTATTTGCAGTCAATTGGGCGTTGTTGGCTGCATTCGACGCATTCTCTGCATCTGTCAGGGCATCATTTACCCCATCATACAACGGTTGAAGGTTAGGACGGTCAGTAATGTTATTATAACCGGATGTTCCGGATTTGAATATCACTGGTCCGGTTATAGTCCCATTCACCAGATCAATCACCAATCGGGCTAACTTGTCCTTTATCAATCCTGTCGTGATCGTCTGGCCGGCAATCTCAGTGTATCCATAATTCGGAAGCCAAGAGCGTACGCCATCCTCCGGAGTATTGAGCACCCCTACCCAGAAATGATAGAACCCTGTTTCATCCTCTAACTTTATCTGCCGTTCACTGACATATATTGAGCCATTTGTTCCTTCTTTTGGACATTTGGCATAAACATAATAGGCAAGCGAATTATTCAGCCGGAAAGAAGCCGCCGGAATAGCCCATTCACGGATTTCCTCGCTAACGGTAAAGTGTACTAACTTTCCTGTCGTATTCTTGAAATAGTTGGCATCATTGTCCGCATTCGGAATAAACTTCATTCCTATAAGCTCCATCTGCTGGGAATTGGTACCGACGATAAGTTGCGCCGTATGCACGGCCAACGGCTTGATAAGTTCGGTAAAATAATCCCCTTCCGGGTCAAACATCATGCCCAAAGTTTCCATCACGTCCCGCCATGAACGTTTCGTATGTTCCCGAACCGGCTTAACCGCATCCTCAATCTCTTCCGGCACTTTATTCACATCATCCACCAGATCCTTAAAACCATTCGATTCAAGGAAATCGGACAAGGTAAG
>ULWW01001156.1_pt1 | contig 12214 bp, 7 predicted proteins | sample 1960741 | NCBI WGS metagenome assembly ULWW01 (sample SAMEA4835823, study PRJEB28245) | human gut metagenome | biome: gut microbiome; material: fecal sample | place: Denmark | collected 2008
TCCCACTTGCAGGTAGTTTCGCCCTAACCTCGACATATCTTTCTTCTTCCCAGCCTGTTCCAGCAGAGTGGTCATCTCCGTCAACGATTTCTGGATCTTCGCCATGCTGTTCTGCACCGCTGTCAGGTCTGTGTGTGATCTCAGGTTCGGAAGATACTCCCGCATTCCACGCACTTCCCACCCGATGGATTCTGTCTTCTGTGTCAGCATCGTCAGAGCCTCCGGCAACGGACACTGGATGACAATGGGCGTGATCGGTGAACTCGACTCCTGCGCTGTCGGCTGCGGTGAAGGCTCGGGCCGGTTCAGGTCCATGAGCTCGTCCATAGATAATTTCTTCTCTGATCCTGAATTCATATTCCATGTTCTCCTTTAGATATTTGTCACCGAACAGCAAACGGTCCCGACACTGCCAGCCACTCGGCGTGGTATAGGTGATATTCTTTCGGGACTTTTCCCAGCGAACCTTGTAGCCCTCGCTCTCCATCAGCGCAATGAACTCCTCGCGGTTGGAAGCGTGGCGCATACAGTCATTGATGATATTCATGAGCTGCAGCTTCTTGCTCTGACCGCGGGCCGCCGTGTGATCCTCTCCGATGGTCATAGTCTTTGTTTTCTGCTTTTGTTCCCTGGGTTGAAATACAGGAAGTGAAAACTCCTTGCAGACCATGTCGTTGCGTTGCCGCAGTTCCTGGAGCTGCTCCTTTGCGATATGCAGTTTCCGTCCGGTATCGAAATTGACCGAGTTGATGAGGAAGTGGGAATGGATGTGCTTACGGTCTGTGTGGGTGCAGACCAGAACTTCGTATCCCTCATAGTACTCGGCCAGCTTCAGCGCGGCCGCGTGAGCGGTGACCGGGTCGACTGCTTCGCCTTTCGGGAAGCTCTGTACCATGTGATAGAACAGTACACCGTCCGTCTTGTGGTAGAGCCGCTTGGTGGTCATGAAATCCGCGTAGACAGATTCCGGCTGACAGTTGATACCTGTGACCAACTGCTGCCCCTCGAACCCGGTCTTTTTATCCTGCATGGTATACCGCATCACGGCGCTCATGCATCCGGTGGTCTGGCCCCGCTTGTAGTTTGTGAAGCTGATGATAGCCATAGCTTACCAGCGCTTTCGTTCAAGGATCATCCGAACGGCACCACAGAGTTCAGAGAACGCCCGACATACGCTTTCCAAATCGATCACGGTCACTCGTCCCATGTGCGCCAGGGTGACGAGCTGGTTCAGATTTCTGCCGATGGACTTCAGCTCCTTCAGCACTTCTTTCAGGCCGTCGATGACCACCACCTGCTTTCCCAGGCAGCAGGCAGTGACGTAGTCGCTCATGGACATCCCGGACTGCTTCGCCAACTCCTTGATGGCCTCCCGGTCTGTGGACGCCATGCGGGTGCTGAATTTAACATCTTTTTTCATGTCGTTTCCTCCAAATCGTAGATAAAGTGGGCCCGGGCTTCTGCCCGGAATTCATGCGGAAGTCGGGCAGCGGCGTTGCCGCAGACCAGACAAACGCGATGCTGGCCACCTCCAAGGAGGTGATTTCCCTGCACCGAACACCCGCGCTCCGCTTTCGGCCACAAATGGCCACAAACGGCGTTTCTTTTTCCCTGCGGGTGTTTACTCGCCATGCCCGGCAATCTCCCGCAAATCGCCGCACAGCGCCCCAACAGGGTCAACAGGGGCGACCACAGGTACACCCTGGGCATCGTCACTTTCGGCACGGCGCAGCTCGATGAGCCGCTTCCCGTTGCTGCGGCGCACCATACCGAAAATTCCGATTTTGCTTAGCGCGTCAAGGCTTTGCAGGATCAGGCGGGACACTTTCTTAGGCGAGATACGCTCCATACCGACAGGGTCGATTTTTTCAGACAGCTCTGTGGGAGTGCCGATAAATTTCGTACGGTCGCGCATCAGTTCAGAGACCAGATAGGTGATCCGGTCGCCCAGTAGCTCCGGCTGCGTTCTGCTGTCTGCTACCATCTCCCACACGTTTTCAACGTTGCGTTCCAGAGACAACTCCCGGTATTCAATGTCACGACCGATGCAGGAGAGCTTCGCCTTACCGCTGCCGCGCCGATCTTCCACCAGAGTAAAACTGGAATCCACCGCCCCGCTGATGGCTGTCGTACCGGAGATACGGTTGAACACATCATCGGCAGTTTCCTTTCGCAGATGATGGATCAGCAGGATGGCGATGCCGTGCTTGTCCGCCAGCCGCTTCAGCACGGACAGGTCCCGGTAGTCATTGGCGTAGGTGGCATCGTGGACGGGGCGGACCATCTGCAGCGTATCGACGAGGACCAGAACAGTATCCGGGTGAGCTACGAGGAAGCCCTCCACCTGCTCCTCCAGCCCCTGGCCGATGGGAGCGCACTCCGTACAGAAATGGACGCTGTCCGGCGCGTCCTCTGTGATCTCGAAGAGGCGGTTCTGGATGCGAAGGACAGAGTCCTCCAGGCAGAGATAGAGGGTGGTGCCCTGCTTCACGCTCATTCCCCAGACCGGTTCTCCCTTGGCCACCGTCACCGCCAGCCACAGGGCCAGCCAGGACTTGCCCACCTTGGGTGAACCCGCCAGGATATGCAGACCCTGAGAGATCAGCGTGTCCACCACAAAATTGGGCGGCTCCAGCGGACGGTCCATCAGCGTCCTACCGTCCACCGTGACCAGAGGACGGTCCATTTTGTTGCTCATAGTCAGTACCTCCAATTCAAAATATCTGAATACAAAAATCTCCCACCTCGAAAGAAGTGGGAGTAGTATTCTTTTAGAGGAGCAGTGCCCACAGGACTTTTGAGCATCCCCTTGCCCCTCTGCTTGTATTGTGGTGGAAAAGATGGTATCCTGATAAAAAGCATGGACAGATTAAAAATCAAGTAGGACAAATTATTGCAGAGGAGGGGGCCAGCGGAAATGGAGGGGAGCATCATATTCTATACCTACGGCAGCACCTTGGAGCTGAACGGGCAGCAGTTTGAGGCAGGCAGGCTGACCGAAGATCTGCTGAATCTATCACCGGATGACTACCACCCTCTGCACGAACGGATGGTGCGCATCCGTACCCTTATGGACATCTACGAGTATGTCCGCAAGAGTGAACTTTGGTGGAAACTGAATGATGAGATGGAACAGCTCTGTCAGGAACTTCGCCGATATACTGTGTTCCGCTTGCTACCGGACGATTGCTATGACGCTTTCTTTTCGGTGATACGGGAGATCACAGGACAGTTCAGCTTGTTTCCTCCCGAGGAGCACAGCCTTTCAGAGGATGATCAGACAAAACTTCTTAGCGCCTCAGCGGAAGAATTCTTCCAGAGCGATGATGGGGACAGCGATCCTGAAATCTCCTTGGGACTGCTGGATCTGTTTCGTCGCAGAGAGGGCAGCGAGGAAAAGGGCGAGTTGTTTTATTACGAGATGTTTCGCCTCCTGGGAGCGTGCGAAGATACCTGGAGTGCCTACAAGAAATACATCGACCGCTACATGATGTATCTTCACGACATCCGTGCCTTTGTTCCTACCATCCGGAATTTCATCAAGTTTATCCTCTCCACACTCACGACCAATGGGCCGGAAAGTTATGCGGCAGCGCTCTATGGTTTCTATAACGATGATCGCACCGCAGAGAAGCTGATCGTCAACCCCATCACTTACCACGGGGACTGCTACAGGAGACACGATGAATATATGCTCTCCTATGTCCCGCGGGAGCTGCCGGACGGCTCCATGGCCATCTGTCAGGAGCATGTGACGGACAGCTTACAGGCGCTGATGAAGGCAGACTATATGCTGGCCCTGAATAGCGGACACAACATCCGCCGCTGCATCATCTGCGGGAAATACTTCATGCTGAAGAGCGGCGTCCACGCTTTGTACTGCGAAGGGGCCTGTCCCCACGCTCCTGGCTACACCTGTCGGCAATTTGGCACGGTGGAAGTTCAAAAGGAACTGGCAAAGAACAACCCCAAGGTGAAGGCCAAGCTGACTGCCTTTTCCAGGATCACGAAGGATATGCAGCGGGGAGCTATCTCTCAGGAGGATGCCAGAAGAGCCAAGGATCATGTGCGAGACCGGCTCTACGATGCGCTGCGCAGCCCGGATATCTCTGTTGAGGAGTTTTCTGAACAAATATCTACTGCGCAAGTGTATGAATATTGCCGCATCACCAGAGTGAGCAAGCCCCGAGGGTGTCCACCGAAAGCAAAGGCGGGTGGGACCCATGACCAATGAGGAATTGGTCCGCCGATATTACGGCGGTGATGAGCGCGCGCTGGAGGAGTTGTACCGCAGGAATCTCGGGCTGATCCGGCGCATCGCCCGGGAGACTGCCAGAGAGTTCAACTGTCTGCATATGGACAGGGAAAGACCGGGAGAGTTGTCCGGCTATACGAAAACGATTCTGGAGGATCTTTGCGGCGAGGGTGCGTTGGAATTTCTGACACGGGTCCAGAGCAGAGAATACGATGAGAGCCGTGCTGTGCTTGCCACCTACCTGTACCCACATCTGAAAGGCCGGATGACCCGTTGGCTGGAGCAACATATCGGAAATCTTTCTCTGAGCAAGCACGAGATGGATGCTGTCCGGCAGGCACAAAGGCTATATCATTCAGGTCAGTTCAGCATCGAAGAGATCGCGGAGAAAATGGATGTCCTTTGAGCGGCTGATGCCTGGGAATCTCTCTGTTTCTGCGGAGCAGGTCGTGTATCGAAAAGTCTGCATTGAGCTGCTGCAGGAACTATTTGATGCTCTCCCGAAGAAGGACAGGGACATCCTCGGAAAATTCTACGGCGTATTCGGATTTGAAAAAACTTCGCTGAAGGAAATCGGCATGTACCACATGATGAAGGAGTCCGCCGTGGAAAAGGCAAAGGAGCGTGCTGTCACAAAGCTGAAAAAAGCCTATCCGGGTAGCAGGCTGCAGATCTGGAGGAATGTTCATCGTATGATACGCAGACCGATCCTGCCAGCGAAGGATGACAGAGCACTGCGGCGCAGCTTCACGACTTCGACCCTACGAAATCAGGAGTCTGGAAGATCGTAGTTTCGATACAGTCTGGTGAGAATTTTGCGCAGACAGGAGACCGCAACAGTCCCCTTTAGGACATGTTTAGGAAAAATCAAGAGTCATACTCGCTTTTTTATACGTTCCGTGCTATAATGCAGAAAAACACGAAAGGCCGGCAACTATGGCTACACATATTTTAGTCGTCGATGACGAGACTGCGATCGCAGATCTGGTGGAGGTCTATCTGAAAAACGAAGGCTTCACCATCCACAAATTCTATAATGCCTCCGACGCCCTGGCTTGTGTGCGGACGACACGCTTGAATCTGGCGGTGCTGGATGTGATGCTGCCGGACATGGACGGCTTTACCCTCTGCCAGCGCATCCGGGAGGACCACCTGTTCCCCATCATCATGCTCACCGCAAAGGTGGAGGATATGGACAAGATCATGGGGCTGACCTTGGGAGCGGACGACTACATCACCAAGCCCTTCAATCCTCTGGAACTGGTGGCCCGGGTCAAGACTCAGCTGCGCCGCTACACCCGGTACAACCCCAGGGAGGGGACAGTCCAGGAGGTCACCGAATACGACTTTCGAGGCCTTCAGATCTCCAAGGCCACTCACAAGTGCGTCCTGTTCGGCGAGGAACTGGCCCTGACACCCTTGGAATTCTCCATTCTCTGGTATCTATGTGAGCACCGGGGGAATGTGGTGTCCAGCGAGGAACTGTTTGAACATGTTTGGGGCGAGGCGTTTATGGACAGCAACAACACCGTCATGAGTCACATCGCCCGGCTACGGGAAAAGATGCACGAGCCCAGTCGAAAGCCCAAATTCATCAAGACCGTTTGGGGGGTGGGGTACACCATTGAGTAAGAAAGGAAATACCCGCAGCCGCCGGAGATCTTTGCGCATCTGGGGCGGCTACCTGCTGGTCCTCATGGCTTGGGTGGTCGCAGTGATGGCCTTGGCATTCCTGGGCTTCATCATCTGCGCCAGCATCACCTGGCAGCCCTCGCCGCTCTACGACTTCCTGAATTGGGTTCGAGACTACATCGTTCTGGTCTGCATCGTCACAGTGCTGGCGGGCTGGGTGGTCATCAGCTTCTATTTTATCTCCAAGCCCATCAAGCAGCTGGACGTGGTGGCCAATGCGGCAGAGCAATTATCCCGCCCCAGTGAGGAGCCCATCCAGCTGCCGGATTCCCTGGAGGACATCTCCATCCAGCTGAATCTGGCCCGGGAGCAGGCTCTCCGGGACGCCCGGGCAGCCCGGGAGGCAGAACAGCGGAAAAACGACCTAATCGTCTATCTGGCCCACGACCTGAAAACGCCCCTGACCAGCGTCATCGGCTACCTGACCCTCCTGCGGGATGAGCCTCAGATCTCCCCGGAGATCCGGGCCAGGTACACCGGCATCGCCCTGGAGAAGGCGGAGCGGCTGGAGGACCTCATCAACGAGTTCTTCGACATCACCCGCTTCAACCTCTCTCGCCTGGAGCTGGAGCGGCAGAGCGTGGACCTGACGCGGATGCTGGAGCAGGTCGCCAGCGAATTCCGCCCCATTTTCGCAGAATCGGGGCTGTCATGCAGCCTGGATCTGCCGCCCAAGCTGCACTATTCCTGTGACCCGGATAAGCTGGCAAGGGTCTTTGATAATCTCCTGCGCAACGCGTCTTATTATAGCCTGCCGGACAGCACGGTGGAAATTGCCGGACGGATAGAGGCCGGGAAAATCGTACTCACCTTCTCCAATGCGGGAAAGAACATCCCCCAGGAGAAATTGGACCGGATCTTTGAACAGTTCTTCCGTCTGGACAGCTCCCGCGCCACCCGGACAGGTGGTGCGGGCCTTGGCTTAGCCATCGCCAAGGAGATCGTGGAGCTCCACGGCGGGACCATTCGGGCGGACAGCACCGAGGATCGGATCACCTTCACCATCTGTCTTCCGTCAGACCATTCAGAAGCGCCGTAAGAAAATCACAAGAATTTCGCAGAAAACTTGCAAGGCATCCGTTGGTAGATAGACAAGTATGAAACGCCTGGTTCTGGTACCATTTCAGTATCAGAGCCAGGCGCTTTATTTTGATTAGGAGGTCTTATCCCATGAAAACCATTCTCGTTCTCTTCGGCGGATGCTCCACGGAGTACGAAGTTTCTCTCCATTCCGCCTATGCGGTGCTGTCCCACATGGACCCCGCCCGCTATACTCCTTTGGCTGTGGGCATCACACGGGAGGGGCAGTGGCTCTGCTATACCGGCGACCTCTCCCGGCTGGAGGACGGTACTTGGCAGCAGGCGGCAGACTGTATCCCCTGCACCCCGCTGGTGGAACGGGAGGCCCACGCTTTACTACTGCTGGACGGCTCCGGCCGCCGTCTCCTCTTTGACGCGGTATTCCCAGTCCTCCACGGCAAGAACGGCGAGGACGGTACGGTACAGGGACTCTTTGAACTGGCCGGGGCCCCGGTCATCGGCTGCGGGACATTGTCCAGCGCCTTGTGCATGGACAAGGACAGGGCCCACCAGCTGGCGGCCCTGGCCGGCATCCGGGTCCCCCGGAGCCACGTCTTTCATTCCAGCGATGATTTCAGCCGGATCGCCCAGGCAGCGGAGGAACTGGGATACCCGGTGTTTGTCAAGCCGGTCCGGGCCGGTTCCTCCTTCGGTATCACCAAAGTCTCCGGGCCGGAAGAGCTGCCCGCCGCCATGGAGGAGGCATTCCGCCACGACAGCGCCGTGATCCTGGAGGAGACGATCCCCGGCTTTGAGGTGGGCTGCGCGGTCATGGGCAACGAGGAACTGACCGTGGGTCTGGTGGACGAGATTGCGCTGTCGGAGGGCTTTTTCAACTATGAGGAGAAGTACACCTTAAAGACCTCCGCCATCCACTGTCCCGCCCGCATCCCGCCGGAGAAGGCGGCAGAGATCCAGGCAGCGGCAAAAACCATTTACCGTGCCCTGGACTGCCGGGTATTCGCCCGGGTGGATCTGTTCCTCACCCCGGATGGGGAGATCGTCTTCAATGAGGTCAACACCATCCCCGGCTTCACCGCCCACAGCCGCTACCCCAGCATGATGCAGGGCATCGGCATTTCCTTTGGGGAGCTGGTGACCCGCCTGATCGAGTTGGGGGTGGCGGGATGAGAACCGTGTCGATTCCCCGGGAGCAGATTTTTCAGGGGCCGCTGGTCCTGGTCAACCGGGCGCATCCCCTGCATGAAAAAGAGCGATCTGCGCTGACCTCGGTGGACCCGCACCACCCCGACATTCTTCTTGAAAGCCGGGCACGGCAGCTACTGTCTGCCTGTATCCAAAAGGCGGGGGGACAGCGGGAGATCGTGCCGGTGTCCGGCTGGCGGAGCCAGCAGGAACAGCAGCGGATCTGGGACGACTCCATGGCGGAGCATGGGGAGACATTTACCCGCCAGTATGTGGCCCTTCCAGGATGCAGTGAGCATCAGACCGGCCTCGCCATCGACCTGGGAAAGGCTGCCGGATACATCGACTTCATCCGGCCTGCCTTTCCCTATGACGGCGTCTGCGGAAGATTTAGGCGTCTGGCGGCCCGGTACGGCTTTATCGAACGCTACCAGCGGGGCAAGGAGGAAGTCACCGGGATCTCGGCTGAGCCGTGGCACTTCCGCTATGTGGGGGCGCCCCACGCCCAGCTGATGGAAACCAACGGGCTGTGTCTGGAGGAGTACCGGGACTTTTTGCGGCAGGGTCCCCGGAGCGTCGCTCTGGAAAACGGCCGCATGGCCCAGGTGTTCTATGTGCCCGCCGCCGGAGCCGTCACAGAGGTGGAAGTGCCGGAGGGCTGCTGCCAGATATCCGGCGACAATGTGGAGGGATTTATCCTGACATGGTGGGGGGATACCCATGAGAACGGCTAAGAAAACCGTCCCGACTTTGGACCTCTTTCGTCTGGCGGCAGTCCTGCTGGTGGTGATGAACCACACCTCGCCCCTGGCGGATGTGTCTGCCATGGCTGATTTCTGGCTTACCCGGGTACTGGCCCGGGTGGCAGTCCCATTCTTTCTGATGACCACTGGGTACTTTCTGAGCCGGAATCACTGGGCTGGTGTGGGGCGGCAGCTGAAAAAGCTCTGCCTGCTCTACGGCGTCTGCATCCTTTTGTATCTGCCAGTGAATCTCTATGCCGGCAGCTTCACCGGTCCGGCGGATGTTTTGCGGAAACTGCTGGTGGACGGCACCTTCTACCACCTGTGGTATTTCCCGGCGACCATTCTGGGCATCGTCATCGCCCGGTGGCTCAGCCGGCTGGGCCTGCGGGTGGCTCTGCCTGTGGCGGCGCTACTCTATCTCATCGGTCTGGGCGGGGACAGTTACTATGGACTGGTTTCCCAGATCCCGCTGCTTCGGACCCTTTACGACGGCATTTTTACACTGTGCGGCTATACCCGCAATGGCCTGTTCTTCGCGCCACTGTTCCTTCTGCTTGGGGCCGCCGGAAGGCGGTGGAACCAAAAGCTGTCTCTGGCGGGCTTCTTCCTCTCTCTGGCAGCCATGAGCGCCGAGGGGCTGTGGCTCCATCGCATGGATGTCCAGCGCCACGACAGCATGTACCTCGCCCTCCCCCTGTGCATAGTATGCCTTTTTTCTCTGCTGCTGGGCGGAAACAAGGGCGAGTCCAGGAAAGTCCGGGAATTTTCCACAGCCGTGTATGTGCTCCATCCCCTCTGCATCGTACTGGTCCGGGGAGCGGCAAAGCTACTGGGACTGGGAGAAATGCTCATTGAAAACAGTGTTCTCCATTTTATTGTGGTGCTGGCGCTCAGTGCGCTGCTCTCCGCCCCTTGCCTGCTGAGGCTTCAAAAGAAGCCCAGCCCCACCGCTCGGGCCTGGCGGGAGGTGGATCTGGCGGCCCTTGGGCACAACGCCCAGGTGCTGCGGAACACATTGGCCCCGGGGACAGAGCTGATGGCGGTGGTAAAGGCGGAGGCCTACGGTCACGGCGGGGCAGTGACCGCCCGCACCTTACAGCGAGCGGGCGTCCGGGCCTTTGCCGTGGCCTGCCTGGCCGAGGGGATTGCTCTGCGAAAGGCGGGCATCCGGGGGACGATCTTGATCTTAGGTTATACCTCCCCGGAGGAAGCTCCGCTCTTGACACGATGGCATCTGACCCAGACGGTGGCGGATATTGACCACGGGCGGGCCTTGGCAGCCAGAGGGCGGCGTGTCCATGTCCATCTGGCCCTGGACACGGGGATGCACCGGCTGGGCATCCTGGCGGAAAACCGGAAGGAGATTCTGGAGGCATTCCGGCTTCCAAACCTGGTAGTGGACGGTGTCTTTTCTCATCTATACGTCTCGGACAGCCTGGAAGCCGAAGATGTTGCCTACACCCAGGAGCAGCTGGCCTTGTTCTATGATACGGTGGCCTGGCTCCGAACTGCCGGATATGATCCCGGCAAAGTTCATATCCAGTCCAGCTATGGACTTTGGAACCTCCCAGCTCAGCCCTGTGACTATGTCCGGGCTGGAATCGCACTCTATGGAGTTCGAAGCGATGATGCGCCTGTTCAGCGAAGCCTTGACCTGCGGCCGGTTCTGTCTCTCCGGGCCAGAGTGGCCAGTATCCGCACTGTGCAAGCCGGAGAGAGTGCCGGGTACGGGCGGGTCTTTCAGGCAGAGCAAGAAACCAAACTGGCGGTGGTCACCATCGGCTACGCGGACGGTCTGCCCCGGGATCTGCCTCAGCGGGGCGGCCAGGTGCTGATTCAGGGCCGGCGTTGTCCTATGGTGGGGCGGATGTGCATGGACCAGTTGCTGGTGGACGTCAGCGATCTTTCGGAGGTCGCTCCTGACGATACAGTGACTATTATCGGCCGGGATGGCGGTCAGGTGATTCGGGCAGAGGAACTGGCTGCATGCTGTGGGACGATTACCAACGAACTGCTCTCCCGGTTAGGCATGCGGTTACCCATTGTTTCTGGTTAAAGAGCGGTAGGGAATTTTACAAAGATTCCGGTTCGGATTTCAACATGAATATACCTTTAAACAGGAATAGCCACCAACCACGATGAAATGGTTGATGGCTATTCCCGTTTGGTCGACACCAAGAGATTCTCTCAATCGGTTTAATCTGGTGTTTTCAAGATGTCCTTATGAGGAGTCGCCCTTCCGCGTGTCTTTTTCTTGTTGGTACGCCCGACTGGATTCGAACCAGCGGCCTACAGAGTCGGAGTTATCAGGCCGTCAAGCCGGAAAGCCCTGCGGCACAAGAATTTGGTTGGTGTTGCACAAATTTCCGCCATTTTGGAGAACAGCCACAGAATCCTTGTAGCATAGTTCGTGCCCTCGATCACGGCGATCTTGACGGTGTAGGTGCCCGCATTGGTGGGATTCTGCACTTCCCTGCCGTCCCGATCGTATTTGACCGAGACATCGCCCCTGCCGGTGATACCGGTATTGGGCGCGATGGCTGCAGTCTTTGCTTTACCGTTATAGATCAAATCAGTCGGAGCGGTGAAGCTGAAGTTCTCCGCCGTGGGCGTAGCTTTTTCGATGCTATACTCCACACTGGCGGTCTTGGCATTTTCACCCTCGCCCAGCGTGATGCTGGCGGTATAATCGCCCGCGTCGGCGGGGGCGGCGGTCAGAGTTTCATTGCCCTTTTTGTAGGTGATAGTGGGTGCGGTCACACCGGGAATGGAGCCTGTCACCGTGGCGGCTTTTCTCTCTTTTTCATGCAGCATGATTATACACCGTACGTTAACGTGCGATGCAAGACCTTTTTACATTTCGGAGAGCATTTTATGAAAAAAGGACCGCGACTTATTTTCCGCCGGAGAGTTAGCGCGGGTGCAGGGTATTACCCGCCGTGCTATTCTCTGTTACGAGGAGCATAGCCTGATTTCCGGGCTTTTTACTTGTAGATACAAGCAAAAAATGCGTAAGTCCAAAAACATCCGGACTTACGCATTTAACTGGGTCTTTTCAGAGAAGGCGAAGACGCCTTTTGGCGTCCTCGCTTTCCAAAGAGAATCGTATTTCTTTGTTCTGTTGGCAGGTGCCGGAGATTCAAGGTGATGGTAAGAAGAGCATTTGTGTTGTGAAGGAGGTGCCGATAGATCCGGGCGCACCTGCCAACAGGAACGAAGAAACGCAAAATGAGTTTTACTTCGCAGCCTTGGCGGCCTTGATGGACTCGATCAGCTCGGGAACGACCTTGAACAG
>ULWW01012479.1_pt1 | contig 12202 bp, 10 predicted proteins | sample 1960741 | NCBI WGS metagenome assembly ULWW01 (sample SAMEA4835823, study PRJEB28245) | human gut metagenome | biome: gut microbiome; material: fecal sample | place: Denmark | collected 2008
GAGCACGCACTGCTGGAACAGCAGGTGCAGCAGATGTTCGAGAAAGCCGGAGCCATGAACTGATCCGGAGATTTTTTGCGCACAAGCAACAGCAAATGCAAAAGCCGCTGCACGGCTGGTGCAGCGGCCCCTGTTATCGAACGGAACGCTTTGCGTGCCGTTCGCCCATGCTTATCACATCGCAGAACACGCAGCGGCTTTTGGTGGAAAGCTGGGTATCCTTATGGTAGCAGCCAAAAAACCACTTGTCGTAGGTCAGCTTCAACAAAATTTTATCCAGAAAGCTGTGCAGCTGGTTGGTCTCGCCGCTGGCAAGGGCGGTAAAATCCAAAAATCTGCTTGGCGCATCGTGGGTCAGCACATAATCCACTTTGTAATCGCACGCTGCAAGGTTCTCCTCACAAAAGGCGTATTCCTCCTCCGAAGGCATTTCTTCCCTCCACCAGTTCACACCGGGTTCCCGATCCTCCACATCCTGGCTTTCCGCACCGCCAAAGCACAGGTATTTTTTATTCTCCAATTCCAGCACACTGCCGCGGCACACATGGTACACATTGCCACCCAGTGCCTGCACCTTCCCGCCAAAGCGTTCCTCGGTGGGATACTGCTTTAAAAGGTCGTAGTTTTCGTGGCTGCCGTCCAGAAACAGCAGGGTATACGGGCGCTTGCGCAGCCAATCCAGCTTTTTCTGTTCCTCCTTGCTGCCGTCCCACACAAAGCCAAAGTCGCCCAGTACCACCACGGTATCCCGTTTGCCCAGCCAGCGCAGCTTGCCGTGCTTGAAGCGGTCGATGTCGCCGTGGGTGTCCCCTGTCAGATATACCATTCCTGTCCTCCCTGACCGGATGTGAAATCGGCACAATAAGCCTTGTCACACCCCGCCAAACCTGTTATTATAAAGAATACAGCCTTCCGCTGTGATCTCGTTCTTACCCGGCGCACGGCGCTTGTGCCGTGCTGCCTGTTGTTTTATATTATCGCTTTTTAAAGGAATTGTCCACATGAAACGTATTTTTGCGCTGGTTTTGTCGTTCGCTGTCCTGTTCAGCTGCCTTGTGCTGCCCGCCGGGGCTATGTTCGACCCCACCCCGGTCTATCAGGTGCAGGCACAGAGTGCCTATATCGTCAACACCGATACCAATATCATCGTCTATGATAAGAACAGCACAAAGCAGGTATCCGCCGGTGGTCTGACAAAGTACATGACCATTGCCCTGCTGCTGACCAACTATGCCGACCATCTGGACGACACCTTCCAGATGCCCTTTGCCATCTCGGATTACGTTTATAACACCAACAACGCTGATATGCGCTCCAACGAGACCTTTACCTACCGCGAAGCCATGTACGCCATGCTGACCCGCAACGCCAACGAAGCCGCCATGGGCCTTGCTTATGCCCTTTCCGGCGGCGACCTCGCGGGCTGGGTGAGCCAGATGAACACCCTGTCCCAGCGCATCGGCACCACCGGCAGCACCTGGACGGATGCCTGCGGCATCGACAGCGGCAACGTGACCTGTGCCGTGGATATGTACCTGATCCTGCGCTATCTGATGAGCTTTGATGCCTTTGTGGAGGTTTCCGGTGCGCCCAGCTTTACCATGCCCGCCAAAGAAAAACACCGTTCTTCGTCTGTTCTGGTCAGTCAGAATGCCGCGCTGAGCAAATCCAGCGGCGGCAAATACTACCGCAGCGCCATGCAGGGCGGCATGTGCGATGTGACCGCATTCAAAAGCGACAGTGGCAATCAGAGCTATGTTTCATGGGCCAATAAGGATGGTGCCACCTATATTTTCTGCGTGATGCAAAGCCCGGACACCTGCGACGATTTCGGCTACGCCAACCGTCGCCCGGCCCTGTGCGAGACCGTGAAGCTGATGGACTGGGTGTTCGACAGCTTTTCCATTCAGGCCGCGCTGGACACCGACCTTACGCTGGCCGAGATCCCGGTGAAGTATTCCTCCGATACCAGCTCCCTGCAGCTGTATCCCGCCGACAGCATGATGACCCTGCTGCCTTCCACCGGCGACGGCAGCGTGACCCAGAAATATTTCCACCTGCCGGATTCCGTGTGTGCCCCTGTCCAGCAGGGCGATGTGGTGGGTACCGTGGAGCTGAAGCTTGCCGGTGAGACCATTGGCGTGGTGGACCTGATCGCCGGGCAGGATGTCAGCCGCAACCCGCTGCTGTTCACTGTGGCGCGTTTTCAGGAGTTCTTAGGCAGTCTGTACCTCAAAGTTGTAATAACATTGAGTATTATTTCCATCATCATCTACTTTGCGTGGGTCCTTTTGAACAACTGGAACCGCCGCAAGCCCACCAGAAAGATCCGCCGCCGCTGAGCTTTGCACCGTTCAGCCGCATTTTGTGGAAAAGTGATGCAAAAAGCCCCGTCAGCCTTTTCAGGATGACGGGGCTTTTGGTTGCGCCAGCAGGAGTCGAACCTACGATGGGGGAGTCAAAGTCCCCTGCCTTACCGCTTGGCGATGGCGCATCGTGCAAGATATTATACCATATTCTTTGTTTTTCCACAAGGGGAAGGTTCCACTTTTCCGCTTTTGCGGCGGCTCTGTGCCGCCTTTTGCAGCCTGCAATTTGTGAAAAGCCAATTTTTTTCATCATAACAACAAAATACGCCCATTTTGTTACGCTTTTGTTACACTGCATGTGGTAAATATAGGATTGAATAAACCTCCTCTTCCCGGCTTTTTCGTCTACTGCCTCATGGCGGGGACATCGAGGTCTGTTCTGGTGTTTCCGTTCCCGGCAGGCACCACATCCCAATTCGTCAGGAAAGCGAGGAGTCATATGAAAAAGATCTTGAAAATGCTGGTCCTCGGTCTGCTCAGCGCTGCACTGCTCTGCTGTGCACTGCCCTCTGCCTTTGCCGCAGAAGACAAGGATTCGCAGGTCTACACCATTGGTCTGGATGCCATGGGCGGCAGCAGCTCCGCTGTGGCAGTCACCACCAATCTAAGCGGCAAACTCAGTGCCCTGCCCGCGCAGCCTACGCTGGAAGGCTACACCTTTGACGGCTGGTATACCGAGCCGGTGGGCGGCACAAAAATCAGCACCTCTACGGTGTTTACCGGTGATACCACTGTGTACGCACACTGGACCGTGAAAAATGCCACCACTTCCACCAGCACATCCACGCCCGCTCAGCCGGAACAGACCGCGCAGGAATACGATGACGGCCCGATTTTGAGCGTTCTGACGGTAGCCGGTGCTCTGATCACCACGCTGGCCGTGGCTGCCTTTATTTAAGTCTTTCCACACACTGTATCAATTTTATCAATAGAAAGGAAAATCTCCATGTCTACTATGAAACTGCCCGCAAACTATGCCTCCATCAGCGAAGAGGAAATGGTCTATCTGGACGGTGGTGCCCGCGACGCTTACAACAGCTTCCTGAATGTCGGTAAGGTGTTCAACGCCATTGCCCGCATCTTCTCCGGTGCAAGCTCCATCATCAACAATGTCAACGTGATCTACCAGTCCTTCCTGACTCTGGGCGATCTGCTGAAGAGCTTCTGATCCGGCTTCTATTTTCATCTGTTTTTCAAGAGCTGTCTCCGTTGTGGGGACAGTTCTTTTTGTTTTTAACGCATTTTAATCGTTTACATCAAAAGAAACAATTTTTCTTTGGCTTTGGCAAAAAAATGCACGGAAAAGGCATTTTTGTTACGCTTTTGTTACGCATACTGTGCTAACATATAAGGTGGAAGGTCATTCATCAAACTGGCGCTTTCACGCCGAAAACTGATATATCAAATGTGGTTTTGTGGTGCGAAAATTTTCGTATTTGTCGAAGGTTTTCGTTCGCCCAATCCGACCACTTTTTGCGGGAGAAATCGATCATTATGCCAGACCGTGAACTGCGGCACATGCGCCGCACCGAATTAGTCGAGATCATTCTGGCGCTCAAGCAGAGCGAGGACCAGCTCCGGGCAGAAAACGCTGCCCTGTCTGCCCAGCTGCAGGAACGGCAGATCCATATTGAAAACGCAGGTTCCATTGCGCAGGCTGCACTGGAGCTGAACAAGGTGTTTGAAGCGGCGCAGGCTGCGGCTGATGAATACGTTGCATCGGTGCTCGCAGCAAACAAAAACACCGATGCCGCTGCCAGTGCTCTGCGCGCTCAGGCGGAAGCCGAAGCCCAGCAGATCCTTGCACAGGCACAGACCGAGGCTGCGAACCTGAAGGCCCGTACCCAGCAGCAGTGCGACGCGGAAACGGAAGCCGCCGCACGCAAGCGCGCCCAGACCGAAGCGGACTGCAAAGCAATGCTTGCCCGGACGCAGCAGGAGATCCAGCAGCGCCGGGCCGCTTTTGACCGCCGGGCCAGCGAACTGCTGGACGGCTATCACAGCACGGAATTCCTGCCGGAGGAGCGTGCCAAATGAAAGAGCAAAAGATCAGGTTCACGCCCATCCCATCCACAGCAGAGGTGGAAGCAGAGCGCGAACGTCTGGCCTACCGCAGCCGTTATATGCGGGTGCTGCGCAGCACGGTCTACACGCTGCTGGTGGTCGCGGCCGTTGCCGTGCTGCTGGCCACCCTGTTTCTGCCGGTGCTGCAGGTCTCCGGCGACAGCATGAACCCCACTCTGCAGGACCGGGACATCATTCTGCTGGTCAAGGGCAGCGACATGAAGACCGGCGACCTTTGCGGATTTTACTGGCAGAACAAGCTTCTGCTCAAGCGCATCATCGGCCTGCCCGGTGATGTGATCGAACTGGACGAGGACGGTGTGGTCACTGTGAACGGCCAGACGCTGGATGAGCCCTATGTAGATGAACTGGCTCTGGGCGAATGCGACATCAAATTTCCCTATCAGGTGCCGGAAAACCGGTATTTCGTACTGGGTGACCATCGGGCCACCTCCATTGACAGCCGCAGCAGTGTGATCGGCTGTGTGGAAAAAAGTCAGATCGTAGGCAAGGTTTTTTTGCGGGTATGGCCCTTGTCCAGCTTCTCGTTGATCCACTAAGGAGGTTTAGGAATCATGCGGGATATTGTGAAAGAATATCAGAAAAAGTTCCGTCGGAACCACCAGCGCGCCAGACGCTATACTGCGCTGCTGCTGGCACTGGCGCTTACCACCAGCCTGTTCGTGAACTGGCAGCTGCACGGCGTGGGCATTGCCAAAACGGCCGAATATCTGTGCGGCGAGTTGGAGCACGAGCACACCGCTGCCTGCTATGAAAAGCAGCTGGTGTGCGGCTATGAGGAAGGCGAACCGGAGGACTGGAACGCCACCATGACGGACGACGGCACGTCTTTTGATGATACATTCGACATGGATGCGGATGATCCCGGCATTGCAGCCTATTCCGCAGAGCCGGAGTACATCTTTGTGCCCCATGAGCACACCGACGACTGCTACCAGGAAGTGCGGGAGCTGACCTGCCTGGAAGAAGAGCACACCCACGACGACAGCTGTTTTGATGAGGATGGTGTCACCTTCATCTGCGATAAATTCGAGCACACCCACGACGACAGCTGCTACACCACCACCTATGAGCTGGTGTGCGGTCTGGAAGAGGGCGAGCTTGTAGAAGAAGTGAACCCCGATTATGACCCGGTGGCCCTGTTTGAGGAGCCGGTGGCCGCAAAGCCCGTGGTGGTCGATCCTGTGATCGAGACCCCGGTGCACCACCACACCGATGCCTGCTACGAGGAAGTGCTGGTCTGCGACCTGCCGGAGCATCACCACACGGTGAACTGCCTGTCCGACCCGCTGGACGACATGCAGGACGAGGACGAATGGCTGGCACAGACCGGCACCACGCTGAGCGGCAACTGGGCCGACGACCTGCTGGCCGTAGCCGAGAGCCAGCTGGGCTATGAGCAGAGCGAGCGCAACTTCCAGCTGGACGATGCCGACGGCGAGACCGTGCGCCACTACACCCGCTACGGCAACGACTACGGCAACGACTACGGCCCATGGGACGTGATGTTCCTTTCCTACTGCCTGAAATATGCCGATATCCCCCAGAGCGCTATCCCGCAGGTTTCCAGCGTGCTGTCTTTGCACAGCCAGCTGCGCAGCGCGCTGTACAACGAAGAGACCGGCAGCGGCTATGCCATGGATTTTGACGGTGATCTGCCGTCTGATGCCGCAATGCCCGGTGATATCGTCATTTACAATGGCACCGTGACCAAGGCTGTGGCCGCGGAAAGCCAGCCGTTGCAGGTGCAGGATGATTCTGCCGATGCCGACATTGCCCTGCTCTCCATGGATGCTGCGGCCACCACCGACACCGCGCCCCACATTGAGGAATACACCGTGGATGCCAGCACCGTTGGCATCGTGAGCGATGTGGACGAAGATTTCGGCACCCTGACCGTGATCTCCGGCGATGTGGATGGCAAGGTGGCTAAAGTCACGCTGAATGCTTCGCAGGTGACAACGCTGGTGTCTGTGGCAAATGCGCAGCAGGCCGATTACGGCGTGGCTACGCCGGATTACAAAGTTGAAGATGACGCAGGTGCCATTACCACCATCAAAGGTCTGGATGCACTGGATTACCTCACTGCTCTGGAGGTGCAGCGCAAAAATGGCACTGAATACGAGGATACCAACGTCACCACCATTTCGGAGCTTCTGCACAGCAGCCTGACCGTCACAGATATCCCGGCCAAAGAGATCCAGGAAAACGACTACTGTGTCCATGTTAAGCTGCCCAAGAGCTTTGATGTGCTGAACGATGAGCTTATCTCCGGCAAACTGGAAGATACCGGCAATTATGACACCTGCGGCAGCTACCGGCTGCTCAAGGGGAATGACGGCTGCTGGTACGCCGTGCTGCGGTACGACCAAAACTATATCCAGCAGAAAGAGGCGGAAGACGCAGGCGCGGATCCTTCCGATTCCAAGGTCACCAGCAACGTTGCCTTCAATTTCCAGTGGAACCAGAGCGAGGTCACCAGCAGCGGCTTTAATCTGATCGAGGTCAACAAAGATTACGCCCTTGATATCACCATCAACCCGGATGAAACCCCCGATGAGGATCAAAAAGACGATAAGAACTATGACCTTAACCAGAGCGTGAAGGACCCGCACTACGATGGCAGCGATGCCTACCTGGATTACACTGTTACGCTTGTGGTCAAGAACGAACAGGCCGGCCCGCTGACGCTTGCGGACAGCATGACCCTGCCCACCGGCGTAACCGCCGAATATGTCGAAGACTCGCTCCAGCTCAGCATGGAAAACGGCAATACAACGCTCAGAATCACTTGGGAAAATGATAATGGTGAGCGCAAGATCACCTTGGGTTCTGCCGGTTCCCCCATTGCCGCAGGCACCTATTCTATCCGCTACACCGTCAAGCTGAAGGACGTTGGCGAAACGGCTGTTGACGGAGTAATCAATAACATCAGGATTCTGGATACGCCCATCAGCGATGATGCCGAAAAGTCGGTAAAAACCGACAGCCTTGTGATCACCAGTCAGGCCGATCCGTCCGACTACGAACTTCCCTCTACCGGCGGGGCCGGTACCAAACTGTATACAGCAGGCGGCGGTGCGCTGATGCTTGCCGCTCTGGTGTGCGGGGTTTGCAGAAAGCGCAGACGCGAAAGGAGGGCACGTTAAAAAGCCTGCATCCTTCCTGACACGGCGGCAAAATTGATTCTGCGCCGGAAGCAGACCCTGAAAATAGGAATCAGAAAAACTTGAAAGGAGACTTTCGCAAATCATGATGAAGAAAGTAATCAAAAAGCTGCTGGCCGCACTGCTGGCAGTTGCCATGGTGTGCGCCATGGCGATCCCGGCGTTTGCAGAAAACAGTGAGGGGGACGTCGACTCACATCACACTTACAGCGCTTTCCAGATCTTCAAGGGTGATGTTGAGGGTAATAATATTAAAGACTTTAAGATTTCCAACGTTGATTGGGGCAGCAACATCATCAATAATTCTGATGATTTTCTGAACAAATTGAGGGAAGCTGATCATATCGGCCCTCTGTTTACCAATGCCAAATCTGCTCAGGAAGTTCTTGCGGTTATCAGCCAATGGCATGATTCCGATGATTACAGCATCGCTTTCGCGCGTTTTGTATGCCACTATCTCTACTCGAATGATGCAAACCCGACATACGTCGTTCGAGCTGGTAGCAATGCCCTCACCATTCCCGAGGCCAAGGCAGGTTATTATCTGTTCGTTGATACTACCGACTTTTCCAAAGACGATTCCTATCATTCCTACAATTCCTTCCTGCTGATGGTTACCAAAGGAAACTGGAACGTTCCAATTACGCCTAAGGCCGAAAAGCCCACTGTTGAGAAGAAAGTTTATGACAATCCGGATGGCACCAGCACAGGAGGTTTTGGTTCCAGCGCTGACCATGCAATCAACGAAAAGTTCCAGTTCCAGCTGACCGCTACCTTGCCCGACAGCACTAACCGTGCTTACGATTACTATGATAAGTACTCGGTTATCTTTCATGATACCCTGTCCGAGGGCATTACTTATGACAAAGATGACGAACTCGATAGTGTAGTCATTAAATCCAATGGCAACACCTATAATATCACCGATTCTTCGAAGTATACCATTGATACTACCGATCTTGAAAGTCAAAACTCTTTTGTGGTAAACATTGATGTTAAGGCCTGTGCCAAAGACGCAGGGTTTGATTTGAATAACGGCGCTACTATTACGGTTACCTACACTGCACACCTGAACGACAAAGCCTATGTCAATACTGCAGGTGGTTCTACTAGTAACATAAATAAAGTTTATCTTACCTATTCCAACAATCCCAAAGACGAGTCATCCATTGGTAAAACTCCCGAAAGCACTCCAGTCTATGTGTACACCTACCAGCTGAACAACACCAAGCATCAGGACACTGAGAAAGGTCCCGCACTGGAGGGTGCATGCTTCCGTCTGTACAGCGATGAAGCTTGCACTGATCAAAGTGAAGTACAACTCTACCAGAAAGACGGCTTCTACTACCCCATCAAGGACGTACTCGGTAAAGAAGCTGTTGAAATGAAATCTGCCGCTAATGGCACGTTCAACGTTAAGGGTCTGGACGCAGGTACTTACTACCTGAAGGAGATCACCCCTCCTGACGGTTACAGTGCCTGCAAAGTAATCCCAGTGACCATCAAAGCAGACCACTCCAGAAATGATCAGGTTAATCTTGAAGGCTCCAACCTGACGAATGATATCGTCAACATAAAAGCCGGCGGCATTACCCTGCCCTCCACCGGCGGCATCGGCACTACCCTGTTCTATGTGGTCGGCGGCGGCCTGATGGTTGCGGCCATCGTTCTGCTGGTCACCAAGAAGCGCATGGAGAACAAGTAAGCTCCATTTCCCCCAAGAACCCGGAGCAAAGGGGCCGCAAGGCCCCCGCTCCTATCCTTATAACATTAGGGAGTAGCCCATGAAAAAGAACAAAAGCACCATCATCCTGATCCTCGTCTTTTTCGTGGGTCTATCCGTGATGTTATACCCCACCCTCAGCGATTACGTCAACCAGCTGCATCAGTCCCGTGCTGTGGCCACCTATGCCGAGGACGTGGACAATCTGACCGATGCCGACTACAGCGCCTATTTCGAGGCGGCAGATGCGTTCAATGCGCAGATCGCCGCAGACCCGGATGCTTTGTATTTCCCGCAGCGCTTTCCCACCTACGAAAGCACGCTGGATGTCACCGGCACCGGCATCATGGGCTACATCACCATTGAAAAGATCGGTGTGGAGCTGCCCATCTACCACGGCACCAGCGATGGCGTGCTGCAGATCGCCGCAGGCCACTTGGAGGGCACCAGCCTGCCGGTGGGCGGCGGCAGCACCCACGCGGTCATTTCGGCGCACCGCGGCCTGCCCAGCGCCAAGCTGTTCACCAATCTGGACCAGCTGGAAGTGGACGACACCTTCACCATCACGGTGCTGGACCGGGTGCTGACCTATGAGGTGGACCAGATCTCCATTGTACTGCCCACCGAGACGGACAACCTCAAGGTGGTGGACGGCAAGGATTACGTCACCCTGATGACCTGCACCCCCTACGGCATCAACTCCCACCGCCTTCTGGTGCGGGGACGCCGCATCGAAACGCCGGACAAGCTCAAGCACATCCGTGTAACAGCCGATGCCATCAAGATCGAACCGATCATCACAGCTCCCATCATGGCACTGCCCCTGCTGCTGGTGCTGCTGCTCTGGCTGCTGTTCTCCAACCGCAAACGCAAATCTACAAGAGGTGAAAAACATGAAACGCACTGATCTCAAAAAGCACGCTGCGGCCCTGCTTTTGGTGCTGTGCCTTCTGGTAACAAGTGCGCTGCCTGCCCTTGCCACCAGCGCAAACATCAAGCTGGTGGACAGCAGCGGCAATCCCACTACCGGCACCATCCGCGTTACGCTGTACGACAACGCCAACGATAAGGCGCTGAGCGGCGGCAAGCTCACTTTGTACCGTGTGGCCGAGGTAAAGCGCCAAAACGGCAACCTGAGCTACGAATACTGCGGCGATTTCTACGGCTGCGGCATTGCGCTGGGTGATTTGACCGACAGCACCCTTGCGGCCCAGCTGCAGGAGTATCTGCCCCAAAGCGCCGAGGGCACCACAAAGACCATTGATGCGGACGGCAACGTGACCTTCCGTGGTCTGGAGCTGGGCCTGTATCTGATCGTGCAGACCGAGGCTTCCAAGGGCTATGAGCCGATCAATCCGTTCCTTGTCTCTCTGCCCATGGCGGAGGATGGCAAGTGGAATTATGCGGTGGATGCCAGCCCCAAGGTGGGTGCTTACACCCCCACCAAGCCGGACACGCCGCCTACGCCCCCTACCCCGCCTACGCCGCCGGATACGCCCGATCATCCTGACACGCCTACCCCGCCGGACAACCCGGATAACCCGGTCTCTCCCGGTAATCCGGACAATCCCGTGGCTCCGGGCCATCCGGATCATCCGGTAGCACCCGGTAATCCAGACAGCCCCGTTCTGCCGGGCCACCCGGATAACCCGGTAATGAGCGGTCTGCCGCAGACCGGTCAGCTGAACTGGCCCGTGCCGGTGCTGGCTGTCAGCGGTGTGGTGCTGTTTGCATTCGGCTGGGCGCTGGATCGCAAATACCGCACAGTATAATTTTATTCTGATACAACAAAGAGGACCCGATGCATCTGCATCGGGTCCTCTTTTTCGGTTTCTTTTATGCAGTCAGGGTTTACTGCTGCTGTGCCTGCTGCTCGGCGCGCTTGGCTTCCAGCGCCAGAATGGCATCGCGGCGGCTCAGGTTGATACGGCCCTGCTGGTCGATGTCGGTCACCTTGACCACGATGGCATCGCCCACAGCCACCACATCCTCCACGCGCTCCACACGCTTGGTGTCCAGCTTGGAGATGTGAACCAGACCTTCCTTGCCCGGTGCGATCTCAACGAAGGCACCAAAGTTCATCAGGCGGGTCACTTTGCCCTTGTAGATGGCACCGATCTCGGGGTCCTCCACAATGGTCTTGATGGTAAAGATGGCGCGCTTTGCGTCCTCCTGATCCACAGCAGAGACGAACACATGGCCGTCCTCCTGCACGTCGATCTTGCAGTTGCAGGTAGCGCAGATGTCCTGAATGACCTTGCCGCCCTTACCGATCACGTCCTTGATCTTATCGGTGGGGATCATCATGCTGAACATCTTGGGTGCGTAGCGGCTCAGCTCGTGGCGGGGCTCTGCGATCACCGGCTTGATGATCTCGTCCAGAATATACAGGCGGCCCTTGCGGCACTTCTCGAAAGCCTCAGCAATGATGTCGTAGGTCAGGCCATCGATCTTGATGTCCATCTGGATGGCAGTGATGCCCTTGCGGGTGCCGCCCACCTTGAAGTCCATATCGCCGTGGAAATCCTCCACGCCCTGAATGTCCAGCATGGTCATCCAGCGGTCGCCCTCGGTGATCAGACCACAGGAAATGCCGGCAACGGGTGCCTTGATGGGCACGCCTGCATCCATCAGGGCCAGCGTAGAGCCGCAGATAGATGCCTGAGAGGTGGAGCCGTTGGAAGAGAGCACCTCAGACACGCAGCGGATGGTGTAGGGGAACTCTTCCAGAGAGGGCAGCACGGGCACCAGAGCACGCTCTGCCAATGCGCCATGGCCGATCTCGCGGCGGCCGGGGCTGCGCGGTGCGCGGGCCTCGCCCACAGAGTACGGCGGGAAGTTGTAGTGATGGATATAGC
>ULWW01001798.1_pt1 | contig 12201 bp, 16 predicted proteins | sample 1960741 | NCBI WGS metagenome assembly ULWW01 (sample SAMEA4835823, study PRJEB28245) | human gut metagenome | biome: gut microbiome; material: fecal sample | place: Denmark | collected 2008
GTAATGCTATTCGTAAGCTCAAGGACGGCCAGGGAAATTATCTGCTTAATAAAGATGCAACATCCCGCTGGGGATATACGCTGTTCGGAAAAGATGTGTACACATCTGCAAACATGGACACCATGGCAGCAGGCAAAACAGCAATCTACTACGGAGATTACAAAGGACTTGCCGTAAAGGTATCTGAGGAAATCAATATTGATGTACTGAGAGAGACAAAAGCCCGCCAGCATGTCGTTGAAGTCCTTGGCTTCGTGGAATTTGATGCAAAAGTCCAGAATGAAGAAATGATTGCTGCACTTGTAATGGGTGCTGCAAAATAAGGAGTAACTTATGAAAGTAAGTGAAGTTGACGCAAAGACACTTGCAGAATACGTCAGATTGGACGATCCTGAAGAAATCGAACTGAAAGAGTTGGATAGAATGAAAGGAAGCGCGGTGGCTATGATCACCGCGTACACAGGATTAAAAGCAAAAGAGCTGGATGAATACGAGGATATTACACAGGCACTATTTGTAATTGTGGCGGATATGTTCGATAACAGGAACCTGCAGACGGACAATAAGGCTGTTATCAATCCAGCGGTAAAAATAATACTAAACCTACACTCAGTTAACTTATTGTAGGAGGAACGACATGAGAACCATGAACATTGGAAAACTTAATAAACGAATTACATTTATGCGACTCGGAGAGATAGAAGATGAGATGGGACAGACGACACAAGGGTTGATGGAAATAAAGACAGTGTGGGCCTCATTTTATCCACTAAGAGGAACGGAATACTATGAAGCACAGAAGATTCAAAGTCGTGTCACGCACAAATGTTATGTAAGGTTTTTGGATGGGATTGATTCAAATTGTTATATCAGATATGGCGGGAAAGATTATGCCATAAATAGCGTGCTGGATGTAGATATGGAACATAAAATGCTCGAAATTTACTGTTATGAATATACAAACAAGGAGAGGATAGCAGATGGATAATGACATCTCACTTGAAATATCCGGAGTAGAAGAACTTGTGCAATCTCTTGAATCGCTTACGAGAAAATATCCAGACAAAGCAGGAGATTTATTGCGAAAAGATGGAAGAGAGCTAAGGAAAGATATTGTAAAAGGCGCAAGAGAATTAACAAGAACTGATTCAGACAATAAAAAATCCCTTGGAAAAATTGGATCATATAAGGTATCACAGCCGCAGGGAATCGGAACAAAGCAGTACGTAGAACTTTCGGCAAAGTCTCCGCATTTCCACCTGGTAGAACATGGTCACAATCTTGTAACAAAGGACGGCCAGACTATAGGGTTCGTTCAGGGAAAGCATTTTATGGAAAGAGCAACAAAAACATATGAAGGCCAGATGGAAAAACATGTATCAAATATGGTAGATGAGCTCCTAAAAGAAGGAGGCTACACATGACGCTGAAAGAACTGAAGGCAGGGCTTAATAAACTATTGCAAACAAAATATCCGAAAACAAAATACAAATATTACAGCATGGCAGTTGTAGAGAACTACAGCAGGCCATGTTTTTTTACGCATTTTTTGCCAGTAGATATACAACCGGAAAATTACAACTCGTGCAAAAAAATAATGCTTTTCTACATCACGATCATGCAGGAAAAAAACGATGAGGCAGAGGTCCTGGACATGATCGATGAAATTAGAGAGCTGTTTGGATTAGCAGTACAAATTGGAGACCGTGCAGTAAAAGTTACTGATTTTGATTGGAATTACACTGGGTCAAATAACAACATTCCGGAAATATCAATCGAATTACAGTGGCGCGACAAAATTGAACATAAAGACGATGCCCCATTAATGGAGCATATAACAACACGCATAGAAATGGAGGATTGAGTACATGGGAATGCCAAGCATTAACATTACTTTCACCGAACGCGCAGCTACAGCTGTGAAAAGAGGAGAAAGAGGCATTATTGCATTTATTTTAAAAGAAAGCAAAGCCAGAAAGGCACAGTTAGTTGAATGCTTAACAAATGAAGATATTCCAGACGATTTGTCGGACGCAAACAAAGAACAGATCAAGCTTGCTTTTATGGGATATATCAATACACCAAAGAAAGTTATTGCATATGTACTGCCGAGCGAAGCAAAGGATTACACTGCAGCGCTCAATTATTTTAAAACAGTAAAGTTTGATTATTTGGTTGTTTCAACCGCAGAAACAGATGGAAAGACATCAGATATCGTAGCTTATGTAAAAGCACAAAGAGAAGCAAATAAGCTTATCAAGGCAATTTTACCGAATACGAATGCTGACACAGAAGGGGTTATTAACTACGCAACACCGGAAGCAATCGCGAATGGTAAAACTTACACAACAGAGCAGTATTGTGCTCGTATAGCTGGAATAATTGCTGGAACACCTTTGTCAATCTCCAGCACATATGCACCATTGAATGAGCTTACAGACTGTACAAGACTTACAAAAGCGGAGATGGATGCAGCAGTCGATGCAGGAAAATATATCATCTGGTATGACGGAGAAAAAGTAAAGACGGGACGAGCGGTGAACTCGATGACAACGACAACATCGGAAAAAAATACGCAGTATCAGAAGATAAAAATTGTTGATGCAATGGACGTCATTAGCTCAGATATCCGGATGACTATTGAAGATAGCTACGTCGGAAAATATTCAGGATCATACGACAACAAAGGCCTGCTTATGGCAGCAATCGGAAGCTATCTGGACCAGTTAGCTGTGGATGGAGTGGTACAGTCATACACACTTGGAATAGACATCGAAGCAACGCGTAATTACTTGAAGGCAAGAGGCGTAGATGTCGAATCCATGACAGAAGATGAGATTAAACAGGCAAACACAGGCTCATATGTATTTTTGATCTGTAAATTATCTATTCTCGATGCAATCGAGGACGTGACACTTAAGATTAATATTTAGGAGGGATAAAAGATGGCATTTAAACCGGAAAAAGTAATCAACGGCACATTCGGAGAATTGTGGATTGACGATTATTATATGTCCGAAGTGACAGGTCTGCAGGCAAAGGTATCTCTCGAAAAAACAGAAGTTAACCAAACTGGAACACTTGCTAAAGGATATAAAATCACAGGAATTGACTGCAAGGGAACAGTAAAGCTGAATAAAGTCTCTTCCTATTTCATTAATAAATTGAGTGAAAATTTAAAAGCAGGAAAGACAACCACATGTACCATTATTAGCAAGCTGGCGGATCCAGATTCAGATGGAATGGAAAAAATTAAGCTGACAGGATGTACATTCGATGAAATGACACTTGCAGACTGGGAGGCAAAGAAGCTTGGAGAAGAAAGCTACGCATTTACATTTACAGGATGGGAAGTAATGGATTCAATTGCAGAATAGGAGGTAGAAAGATGAATTTAGTTGATGAACTTTTAAAAGTAGATGAAGAAGAAGCAAGGGTATCGTTTGAACCTAAGAAGGACATTTTTAAATCAAAAAGATTGCAGGAAATTTTAAAGAAAAGTGAGCCAGTAGATATCGAAATCCATGCGATTAGACAGCGCCGATTAAATGATATTATGGCATATCAGATGAACAGTAAAGGAAACATCGATTTTAATAAAAACTTTGAAGCAAAGTTAATGATGATTGTTGAAGGCTGCTCCGGAATTGATTTCAGAAATAAGGATGTACAGAAAAAATTTGGATGCGACAATGCGAACAAATTGGCTGAAAAGCTGATGGAAGAAGAAATTACAAAGATGTCCGATGCGATTGCTGGACTTTCGGGTGTTGATGACGAGGAAGATACGGAGAAAGTAATAAAAAACTAATTGAAACGAATAAGGAGGTACAGGCAATGTACCTCCTTTTTCGTTACCACAATATAACCCCTAGACAATATAAAGATATGGGAGAGGGCGAAAAGAAAATAGTCCGATCATTCATTCGCTATGAAGCTGAAAAGAGAAACGAAGCGATTGAGAGAATGGATCAAGAGAAATAGGAGGGTATATGGCTGGAAAATTTATAGACGTAACCCTCCGCTTGATTGATAAAGCAACATCTCCACTTAATAAAATCGGAGGGAAGTTAAAAGACAGCGCAAATCAATGGACGAAGGCGGGGAAACAGATCCAGAATGCAGGAAACTCTATATCTGCAGTAGGCGGGAAAATGACAAAAACATTGACCGTGCCAATTCTAGGAGCAGGAACAGCAGCAGTAAAAGTTGCAAGTGATTTCGAAAAAGGAATGAGCACCGTAAAGTCCATAAGCGGAGCAACCGGCAAAGATTTGGATGCATTAGCTGCAAAGGCAAAAGAAATGGGAGCAAAAACCAAGTTCTCAGCAACGGAAGCAACAGATGCGTTTAAGTACATGGGCATGGCCGGATGGAACGCCGGACAGATGATGGACGGCATTGAAGGAATTATGCATCTGGCTGGCGCAACAGGAGAAGATCTGGCATCCACATCAGACATTGTTACAGATGCACTCACAGCATTCGGAATGTCAGCGAAAGACACAAACAAGTTTGTTGATGTGTTGGCACAGACTGCAAATCGTTCAAATACGGACGTAGGAATGCTTGGAGAATCATTTAAGTATGTAGCTCCGGTGGCAGGATCCTTAAAATACAATGTGCAGGATGTATCGACAGCACTTGGAGTAATGGCAAATAGCGGAATCAAAGCATCCACGGCAGGAACTTCACTTAGATCATGGATGTCGAGAATGGCGGCACCTACAGATGCAGTTGCGTCCGCTATGAAAAAGGTAGGAATCTCTCTTACTGATTCTAATGGCAAGACCAAAGATTTCATGACCGTCATGAAAGAGACGAGAGCTGGATTCTCAAAACTGACAGAGGCACAAAAAGCACAATACGCATCAGCACTCACCGGAAAAACTGGGATGTCAGGATTACTCGCAATCGTTAATGCGTCGGATAGCGATTTTGATAAGTTGGCAGAATCGATATATAACTCTAAAGGCGCTTGCGAAAAGATGTATAACGTAGCAAACGATAACCTCCAGGGGCAGCTTACAATTTTAAAATCAACAGTTGAAAGCATTGCAATTTCTTTTGGCGAGAGAATGACACCATATGTAAAGAAAGCAACAGAATGGCTTCAAAAATTGGCTGAAAAGTTCAATTCATTGTCTCCGAAACAACAAGATATGATTATTAAAATCGGGCTGGTGGTAGCCGCCATTGGACCGGCACTTTTGCTTTTCGGAAAAATGGTGACTACAGTCGGAAAAGTTGTATCCATAGTTGGAAAGGTTGGAAAAGCCTTTAAAACATTTGGAACAATCGCTGGTCTGATTTCATCACCGGCCGGGATAGTAATAGTAATTCTTGGTGCAATTGTTGCAGCAGGAGTATTAATATACAAAAACTGGGACAAGATTAAAAAAACTGCGAAAAAGGTATTCGGATACGTAGGACGAGTATTTAAATCGTGCGGCGTATCTGGGGAATCCATGAAGAAAAAGCTAGAGCCAATCGCTGAAAAATTTGGATCGATTGCTTCAGCAGTGAAAAAAATGTGGAAATTGGTGTCACCTGTCTTTGGAGCGATGGGAGAAGCAGTAGGGCTGTTGTTCAAGACAATCATAGGCGGCGCAATTGGAGCGGCAGCAGGATACTTTAAGGTGTTCTTTAATACTGCAACAACGGTAATTAATGGAGTATTGAGCGTATTTGATGGAATTATCAAATTTGTATCAGGAGTTTTTACCGGAAACTGGAAAAAGGCATGGGAGGGAGTAAAGGAAATATTCTCCGGTGTATTCAGTTCATTTGTTGCGCTTTGCAAAGCTCCTATAAATTCTGTTATTGCAATCATTAATGGCGCTATTTCAGGAATTAACAAACTGGGACTTAAGATACCAGATTGGGTTCCGATACTTGGAGGAAAAAATTTCTCAATCAACATTCCGAAAATTCCACAGCTGTACAAAGGTACAAATAACTGGATGGGTGGTCTTGTACAAGTACATGAGAGAGGAGGAGAAATTATTGATCTCCCTTCAGGATCGAGAGTATATCCGCATGATAAATCTGTACAGAAGGCCTATCAGGATGGAAGCAGAAAAGGAAGAGCAGCACTAATAGTGCAGAAACTGGCCGACACAATTGTAATAAGAGAGGAAGCGGATATTGACAAGATTGTAGATAAGCTTGCTGACAGATTGGAAAAAGCCGGCGATAATATGGGAGGCGATATAGATGGATATATACCTGAACTGGGATAGTGATAAAAAATCGATATTGCTTCCCATAAATCCGGAGTCGTTCGAAATATCCGGAACACAAAATAATCAATCAATATATGTGCATAACTTAGGAGAGATTAACCTGAAAGGAAAAAGAGGACTTTACAGCATTACGCTGGAGTCCTTTTTTCCAGCTCAAAAATATAGCTTCCGGCACGGAAAATATCATGATCCTTATGGATATTATTGCAAAAAAATCGCAAAGCTTTATGAAAATAATACAACAATACATCTGATTATAACGGAAACGGATGTAAATATGTTTTGCACGATCGAAAGCTTTAATCACGGAGAGGCAGACCGGTCAGGCGATGTGAAATACACCATGGTCCTAAAGGAATACAGGGATGTGGTTGCAGCAAAGAGAATAAGCACAAAGTCAAAAGTGACCACATATACCTGGAAGAAAGGTGACACATGGTCAAAAGTTGTAAAAAAGTGCCTGGGATCTTCTTCTACATGGAAAAAAGTGAGAAAAAACAATGCAACAACAATTCATAAGGCAAAGAAAAAACATCCTAAAGCAAAAGAAACAGTGGCACTTATCGGATACAAGGTGGTGATCAAGTGATTAAGCTTAAGTGGGACAAAAAACAACTGAACTTTGAGAGAGTAGAGTGGAGCGGAACAGATACACAGGCGTCAAGGCAGATTGTTTTTACAATTCCAACCAATCATTACGATAAACATTTTAAGAATGTAGCAATTAAGCTTGGTGATTTGGTTAGTTTGCATGATGGCAAAAATACTTTGTTTGTTGGAGTTGTTACAAGCAGAGAAAAGACAGCAGCAATAGGAACGACATCGTATACAGCAAAAGATTTTATGCACTATTTGCTTCGATCTAACACATCGAGAATTTTCCGGAATAGAACACCGGAGCAAATCACAAAACAATTATGCAAGGAAGCTGGAATAAAGTATAGCAACCTTGTCAGCACAGGGGTAAATATTCCGAAGCTGATATTTGATGATCAGTGCATCTATGACATTATCGTAAAAGCTTATCGAAAGGCAATGGCTACAACAAAGAAAAAGTACATGCCGGTAATGGATGGAAAAAAGTTTTCCGTGATAATTAAAGGCAAGGATTCGAAAGTGACACTTGATCAAGGAAAAGACATAACAGATGCATCCTACACGGACACAACTGACAATATGGTCAACCTGGTAAGAATCTACAACGATAAGAAAAAACAACTTGGAGTTGTAGAGAAAAAGTCACTTGCTCAAAAATATGGTATTTATCAATCGACATACACAAAAGAAAAAGGAGTGAATGCGAAAAAAGAGGCGGAGGCGATGATGGTTGGGATAACCAAAGAAGCATCTGTCGAAGCAATAGGAAAGATTGGAGCAATAGCAGGAAGAAGTATTGTTATTTATGACAAGGCTACAGGGTTGTATGGAAAATTTTACATAACGAGCGACACACACACCTTTGAAAATGGAGTACATACCATGCAGTTGGATCTCGCATGGAGAAATTCTATGGAAGAAGGAGCTGATACAGAATCAGAAAAGAAATCATCAGCAAAGAAAAAGACACACAGCAGCAATGCGGTTGCTTATTATTTGGAGGACACAACAGCATATCATTCAACACCTTCATGTAGTGCATTGGCTGGAAAGAATCCAAGAAAAACTACAGTTGCAGCAGTGCTTAAAATTGTGAATAAGCGCGGAAAGAACAAAGGAAAGCCTAAATATCAAAAATGCAAGAAGTGTTGGAGGTAAAACATGACGCCGTATGAAAAAATTATAAAAATAATACGAGAACAGGGAGCAAAAAAGAATACCCCGGCATTGACTCTGGGAGAAATGATATCACAAAACCAGTGCCAAATAGGGGGCAATGTTCTTGAAGCGGAGGATCTTTATATTTCCGAGCATCTTACAAACGGGTACAAGGTAGATATTACATTGGACGCTGTCACTTCTTACATGAATAATAAGGAAACAACTACCAAGGTGTGGATGGAAAAGCAAAGAGCTACAGTACACAATCCACTTAAAGCTGGGGACATAGTGCTATTGTATCCGGTTAGCGAGGAAAAGTACGTAATAATAGAGAAGGTGGTGAGCCTAGATGTTTCCGTTTGATTTAGATGATGATGAAATCGACACAGAACAGGAAGAAAAAGAACCGAAAGAATATGAAATAGATTTTACGACCGGAAAACTGACAGGTCGAACGATCACGGGATTAAAGGCAATCGAGCAATGGATATATATAACACTTGCTACAGATCGTTATTTTTATACACAGTATTCATGGAATCACGGATCAGAGTTGAATACTCTTATCGGGAAAAATGTATCGCAGGCTTATGTCGAGAGTGAAGTAAAAAGAATGATAGAGGATGCTTTGTCACAAAATGAGTATATTCTCGGCATTGATGATTTGGAGTGCAATATAACAAACGATGTACTTACAGCAAGCTTTACAGTATTAACAACATACGGGGAGGCAAGCATAAATGTATGAAGATAAAAACTATGAATCTATAATGAGCGATATGTTGGCAGAGTTTGGAAATGATGTTGCTGTGGATGAAGGGTCACTTGCATACAATGCGTGTGCAAAGACTGCAGAGCAGTTAGAGGATTTCTATGGAGAAATTGATAACATAAACAGCAATATGACACCTGACACGATGGATTTAGAGCATTTGATTAATTTTGCCAAAACACAGCGTGGACTTGATTATAAATATGCAACAGCACCGATCGTGAAAGCTAAATTCAAGCAAGAAATTGAAATTGGACAACAGTTTACGTGCGGCGATTACACTTACACAGTAACAGAACAAATCAAAGAGTTTGAATATAAGCTTGCATGTGATACGGAGGGAGTTGAAGCAAATCAGACAACTGGAACACTACAACCGGTAGATTATGTGGATAATTACGAAGGCGGTGATATCACAGAAGTCCTTGTAAAAGGAACAGAAGATGAAGACGTAGAAACTTTCAGGACGAGAGTTAGCGAAACATTTGATAGTGAGGCATTCGGAGGAAATAAAGCTGACTATAGAAAAAAGGTAAATGCATTGGAAGGTGTAGGAGGATGCAAGCCAAAAAGAAGAGAAAAAGACAGCCAGTGGATAAAAATACACATTATAGGATCAGCGTTTGACGTACCATCACAGAAAGTGGTAACAGATGTACAGACAGCTATCGATCCAGAGCAGAGCCATGGAGAAGGAGATGGTCTGGCACCAATCTGCCATGAGGTGCTTATTTTACCCGTAGAAGCAGTGACGATAGAAGTGTCGACAAAGATTATATGGGACTCTGGATATTCCGCCGATACATCAAAGAGCGCAATAGATGCAACAGTACAGGACTACTTGCTGAAATTACGACAAGGGTGGGAAAACACTGGACTTAATCCAGAGTATGTAAGAATTAATCAAATCGAAGCAAGATTATTGTCAGTAGAGGGAGTTGTTGACATTGCGGATACTACGCTAAATGGTCAAACAGAAAATATAACATTGGATTACATGCAAATACCAACGTTTGGAGGTGTGACAATTGTTTGATGCGCCAAAAATTATTACACAGATTCCGGATATTGCACAAATATACAGTATTAATGATAAGCAAGCAGCAGAAATAGAGGAGGCAATTGAACAGTTAGAAGGAAACATTATTCTGGACACAATGTCAGAAGAGAACACAAAAGACTGGGAACGGTTCCTTAAACTTCCGGTGCAGGATGATGATACTCTGGATGATCGACGATTGCGCGTAAAAGCAAAAAACTTGGAAAAATTGCCGTATACGTATCGAGTAGTGGCAAGTCGTCTGAACACATTATGCCAAGATGGATATGACATGGAAATAAATGAAGAGAGAACGCGCATCGTGGTAAAGATTGCGCTGGAGTCTAAAAAAATGATAGACACGGTTGAGGACATGTTGGATAACTATATTCCGCTAAATATGACAATCGATGTAAACTTGATGTATAACACGCATGCGACGCTCGAAAGATATACGCACAGGCAACTGGAAAAGTACACGCATAGACAACTGAGAGAGGAGGTTTTGACGTGACAAAAACAGAAAACTTTGGGCTGAATAAGCAAAGCAAAGATGAATTTTACAATGTAGATCTCGTAAACGAGAATTCTGATATTATCGATAAAGCGTTGCAGACGGCTACAGAATTAGGGAAAACAGTAAATAAGAAGGCGGACGAGCTAGAAATCAAGCTGGAAACGACGAAGGCGGATATAGGCACGATTAACAATCAGGCAGAAAAGGTCCAATATGATGTTGCGGAAATTATATTTCAGATATCTATTCGAGATATGACTGATAATAGCAAATTCAAAAATGTAATTGTTGATAACATTGATTCAGCATCTGCAGTTAATCTCATAACAGGCTCATACACAACCAGGAAGGTATACATCTAATTTAAATCATACCCTTACGTTAAATATGAAAGGGAAGACTGGAGATTCAGTAAGAAATCTCCAAAGATAAAGGAGAAATATTATGGCAAACGGAACAATTCACAAGTTGGGAACACTGATTGTCAACGGCATACAGTACGCGATGCCAACGAATCCGATTGAAGCTGGAAATTGCGTCCACACAAACACATCAAATTTTACAGTCGGCAATACCGTAGCCGGGAAGGAACTGCAGTGGATTGAGTGGACCAAGGCAGATGGAACGAAGATGCTTGTATGCGACAGAGGATTAATTGTCGGCACTACTTGGAACAATATCAACGCCGCCGGATTTATCACAGGAAAAGAGATCACAATCGACGGTCAAAAGTACAAGATGCGTTCACTGACAGGATCAAACGGATCGTCAGGATCATACGGAGCTGGTTGCAACAACGAGTGGGATCAGCTACTCGATGCAGTAGGAGAGAGTAACGATTTAATTCACTGGAACAAGATGTATTCATGGTGCCAGGAAGTTTATTATTACAATTCGGACTGTCGGTCGCTTCGCGGCTACACCTCGGCGCGCAGTTACAACGGCGGCGCCTATACGGAGAGCATGACCGCGGGCATCGCTTTCCGCCCTGCCCTCGAAATCCTGAACGCTGCTCCTAAAGTCAGCCCGGACAGTAAAGATTACGGAAACTGTGCTACGGCACCAGACATCACCATCACAGTAAAAGATGATGACGGAGATAAGTACACAGGAGTAGTAAAATTGGACGGAGTACAGAAGAGCATATTCAGCGGTACCGCATCCGGATCGCACAAGCTTCCGACCGCAGAATGGTGGGCGAGCATTTCAAAAGCAAAGCACACAATCACAGTCACGGTCACAGATGCGAACAATGCAGCGACCACAACGACGTACACGTTCACGAAGACGAACGGTCCGGCAGAGAAAGCCACAATCACGAGCCCAAAGCAGAATCAGCGCCGAAAGGCATCATTCTATGTGGAGTTTACAGCCGGAGCAGATCCAAACGGAGACGCACAGACAGTTAAGGTGCAGACGGCGAGCAACACGGGATTCTCAAAGGATCTAAAAGAGTACACCGTACTCCAGATGCAGACATCCGGAAAGTGGAACACCGCGACGAGCATTGCCACGGCAGACATTGGAAAGCCGTGCCGCATCCAGGTAACAGGGCAGACCACCGGCACAGTAAGATATGTAAGAGTTGTATCAACCGACACAGGATCGAAGCTGCCGACATATTCCAACCCGGTCAAGATTGCAATCGGGGATACGCTCGAGTTCACGACACTCCCTGCAGAATGGAGCGAGAAGCCGGATCGAATCGATGTGAAGTTAAAGGCAACCGTCGATGAAGCGGCAACAATGAGCCTTTGGGTTGCGAATAACGCGAACGACGTAAACCCGACATGGGAAGCTTACGAGCTTGGAACATATCATATTTTTAAGAATGACACGAAGACCGCCAACAAGTGGGCGACCGCGGTGA
>ULWW01037799.1_pt1 | contig 12152 bp, 6 predicted proteins | sample 1960741 | NCBI WGS metagenome assembly ULWW01 (sample SAMEA4835823, study PRJEB28245) | human gut metagenome | biome: gut microbiome; material: fecal sample | place: Denmark | collected 2008
ACACTTCTAATTTAGATGATATGGAGAGCATGTTTTCACACTGTGAATTTCCTGAAGGATTTACATTAGGTAGATATTTTAATACTAGTAATGTTATAAACATGACATATATGTTTGTTTGCACAAAATTCCCTGAAAATTTTACTTTAGGGAAATCTTTTGATACTAGCAGTGTTAAAAAAATGTATCATATGTTTGATGGAAGCGTACTGTCTCGTGGATTTTCATTTGGCAATGTATTTGATACTAGTAATGTTACAAATATGGGTGGGATGTTTGAGAATTGCACAATAGCTGAAGGCGTTTCTTTGGGATACAAATTTGACACAAGTAATGTTACTGATATGTTAGAAATGTTTAAAGGATGCAAGATACCAAAGGGGTTTACATTAGGTGATCATTTTTACACTAGTAACGTTACAAGAATGACTGAGATGTTTAAAGGGTGCAAAATACCAAAGGGATTCACACTAGGTGATCATTTTGATACAAGTAATGTTACTAACATGAACCATATGTTTGAGTGGGCTGAAATACCTACTGAATTCACGCTAGGTGCTCATTTTGATACAAGTAGTGTAAGGACTATGTGTAATATGTTCTCACTCTGCACTATACATGAAGGATTTACTCTTGGGAATAAATTTAATTTGAAGTGTGCAGAGGATATCTCATGGATGTTTAATGAGAGTAAGATAGAAAAAGGTTTCTCTTTAGGTGAAAACTTTATCATTGAGCATTATGTTGATAAAGATTATATGTTTCATAAGTGTGAATATGATAATATTCCTATACAAAGATATTTTGAGACAGAAGATATTAATACTATTATTGCTGAGCTTAGATAATATGCAGGTAGTGTAGCTGTAAAAGGCTATTCTACTTTTATGTGGTCAGGATAATTGGGATAATATAGACCCAATGCCAAATTGACACTACAATACTAATGTGGTATAATTAATACCGCTATAAGATAATTGCAATCAGATGCCGCTTAGTTTTACGAGGCGGCTATTTCTATATCCTTATGTAATATAATTAATTATGCAGGAGAATACACTATGAACATTATAAAAGTTTATGATTTATCAAATAATCCGTTAAGTTTAAAAAACGGATTTTATGGTGGAGTAGCTAGTAATAAGGATGGTATTTTAATTGATGATACTGAATGGATTGTTAAATATCCGAAAAGTTTATCGCAAATGGAAGGAGAAAATGCTTCTTATTCTTCATCTTCCTTATCAGAATTTTTAGGCAGTGAAATATATAGAATTTTAGGATATGATGTTCATAAAACAATACTTGGTGTACGCAATAATAAATTGATTGTTGCTTGTAAAGACTTTGCGATTGATGGATTTTTGCTTGAGATACGGACAATAAAAAATCATTTAAGCGGAGATTTACTTGATAAATCTGGGAGTCATTCCAGTGTGCATTCAACATCTACTCATGTTGTGGATATTGATGAACTCATATTTCATTTAGAGAAAAATCCCGTATTAAATGTAATTGATGGAATTAAGCAACATTTTTTTGAACAAGCATTGATAGATATTTTTATTAATAACAATGATAGAAACAATGGTAATTGGGGAATTTTAAGAATTAAAGGTCAGAATGATAGAATTGCTCCTATTTTTGATAATGGAGCAAGTTTTTCACCTAAAATGGGAGAGGATAAAATAAAAAGATTATTATCTTCAGATGAGTTAAGAAATAATTGTTTAAATGTTTTAACAGCTTATGGAAGAAATGGACATTTATTATCTGCTAAGAAATTTATACAAGAATTTCAAAATTGTTTAGAATTTCAAAGGGCATTAGCAAATGTCACTAATAGGATCATTGCACATTTAGATGAAATCATGAACTTTATCAATTCTTTGCCAGAGTTCATTACTATGAATGATAAAATATACGAAGTATGCAGTAGAAATCGAAAAATTTTTTATCAAAAGCAGTTGAGACTAAGATTCAATGAACTGATTCTTCCAACTAATGAAAAAATAAATACAATAAAGCAGTTAAATGTTTTTTAATAAGAGAATACCATATGTAGTGGATTTATTTTTTATTCTATTATTATTATTGGTAAAATTTGGGGATAAATTGAGTAAATGTGAGATTAGTGCTAAATTGGCATTACAATACTAATATGATATGATTAATAAATTATATTAGTGCAATTAGACACCACTTAGTTTTACAAGGTGGCTATTTCTCTCTCTCTATATATGCTGAGTTTCTATAATTTGGAGGGACTTTTTATGAAGAATTTAGATATGTTTAATTCTGATGATATACAAATATGTTCCCAACTTAGAAATGCTTTGAATGAAGAATTTACAATACAATATAAGAATGGTATTTATGGTTATATTCAAAGAAGAATGACATACAGTTCAAATCATATAGAGGGAAGTATATTAACAGAAGACCAAATCGGTTTAATCTTTGATGCAGAGATTTTGGATGCAACTGGTTCTGTTGTACGGATGAAGGATGTAGAAGAAGCGCAAGGTCATTTTTTGGCTTTTAACCGTCTGATTAAAACTATAGATGATGTGCTGACGGAAGATATTATAAAAGCGTTTCACTACTGTTTAAAGGCTGGGGTTTTTGAAGATCGATTAAATGGGTATGCCATCGGCGAGTATAAAAAGAGAGCCAATATAGTTGGAGATACAGAAACAGCACTTCCTAAAGATGTACCAATCATGATGAAAAATCTTTTAGAAGAATATTCTAAAAGCGAAGTTAATTTAAGAATTTTGGCTATTTTTCATGCAAAATTTGAGAAAATTCATCCGTTTCAGGATGGTAATGGAAGAGTGGGAAGATTAATCTTATTTCGTGAAGCATTACATAATGATATATGCCCATTTATCATTAGTGATACAGCAAGAGTTGAATATATAAATGCAATAAAAATGGCACAAGGTGGAGATGAAACACAACTCCTTAGTTTATTTCAGAGGGAACAGGACAACTTTAGAGACAAATTATCTTATTTCTTTGATAATGATTTAGAATAACCAACAATTAAATGTATTATATGTTACATTTTCAGATTTGCTCGGTTTACAATGTGGAAACACTTCTAAGGGAAATCAGATGAAGTGGTATGACAACAAAAATGCTAAATGTTGAGGTGATAGGAGTATGAAAAGTTTTGGTGACTTAAAAGGTACTATTATGAAAAAAGATGCACCGATTGTATCCTTCAGATTTGATGGTGGAGTACTGCAAGATTTTAAAATTTTAGTATCTGATCGCAGCATACTACCATATACTTACTTACTTTGTGACGGAGATGATTATCTTGCAACAGAATTGTTTATGGATGATCGTGTGGTACCAGAAACAAGACAGGGATTAACAAGGGAGATGCATGCAGTTGGAATCCCTTATTATGACCCGGTGCTTTTAATTAAGTACAATAAAGGGATTTCAGTTGAAGATGATTATTGGATAAATGTAGAACAATGAGGTGTTTTATGGGAGATTTAGTAGAAGATATGGGAGTTTAGAGATGAAATCACTGCCGGAAATATTTACAAGTGGTTGCTCAGCAGGTTACCAGATGATAATCATCAAAACTTACTTTCTGAATGTGCTAAATATGGAATAAGGTCAATATGAGCTGATATATTTAGGATTAGTGAAGGAAAGCAGTTATATGATAGATACTGGTTTAAGTTTCCGGATAGTAAAAACACTTAATTGGAGGTTTAAGTATGTTAAATATTGTATTCGGCAGAGAGAATTTAGAAGAATTTGAATTAGATGCTAGATTGATTTTCAGACGTAATAAAAAGCCAGAGTGGTTTCAGGATGAATTTGTGAGACAGTTTTTAAAAGAAATAGATGGAACCACTGTTTTATTTGAGGAAGCATTATTAGACTATAAAGGCAGAGGAATTAGTACAGAAATGATTTCAACCGGTTGCAAAACATTATGCTGTATTTATTTTCTGGATGGGTGGTTTTATGGGTCCTTATTAGGAGATAATTGCGTTCCATTTCTTTTAAAAATTGCAGAAAAGAAAGATGTTAGTATTATGCTTGAGCATTATATGGATATACCGGATGAAGATTTTATAAGTAATGATATACGAGTAAATGGCTCACGGGTTACTGTTGAGGAATATGAAGATGCTTATTGTTTGTGGTGTGCAACTGAAGAGGAGGACCTTGATGAAGATTAGTTTTCAGTTTCCAGAGCATGAATTCAGTATTGAAATAATTAGCAAATATACCTGTTTTATTGGAAAAGACAGCGGAGAAGGTAAGACCGAATTATTAAGTTTAATAGAAGATTCTATTCAGGACAATTCTTTAAAAATACAATCTCCAGTTCCTGTTTCAGTAGCAACTCCTGCAACAATTGAAGCATTACTTGAATTATCAATAAGACATATTTTTATTATTGATGAATTTTCTGTACTTCGTAAAGAGATTTTAAGTAAAATAAAGAATTCAAATCATTTATTTATATGCATTACTAGATCTTTGCCTTTACATCTTAGTTATTCATACTATGGAATATATCATGTTACTAGATTTAACTCATTTTTTCATGTAGAACCTGCTAATGACTTAACAGTTATTAGTACAGTCCCAGATGATATTGATTATATTGTTACTGAGGCGACAACTGGTAGATCTGAACATGAGTTATTAGATAACTATGGAGTTAACAACTTAAAAGCTGCAGGTGGTCGAGATAAGATTCATAAAATGGTTACAGCGAGTAGTAACAGTAAACAACTCATACTGGCTGATCTTGCTAATATTGGTAAAGCGTATTCATTACTTCGGAAAGACTGTAAGAATAAAGAAGTATACTTTTATGATTATGATTGCTTTGAGGAATTGTTAAATAATGCACCAATACTACAACAATTCAATAAACCTAAAGTAGACCCATTGTCATACGACAGTTTAGAGAAGTATAACTCGTATATATTAACAGAGAGAACCAAAGGAACTCAGTTTAGCTACAAACACGGTAAACCATTACCAGAAACATTATTGAAATATCCTAAAGAGGATGTGTTGAATTCTACAGTCGGTATAGGTCTATTACGTTATATAGATAGACAGGATTCAAAATTACATAAGCTCAATATTTTTGAAAAATAAACAAACAGGTAGAGTAACTGTAAAAGGTTGCTCTATTTTTATGCCATGAAATAGGCAGAATCCTTGAAATATATGGTCAGGTAGGGTAGCTGTAAAAGGCTACTCTATTTTTATGCCTGGCTTTAGGTTAGGCACTTTATCGAGCACACTAGTTTTTGAGACATAAATATTAATTCTAGGAGGTGGTTATTATGATTGCAAGCGGCTCGAGCTGCAATAAATATACATATTTTATTTCAAGGAGGTTAAAAGATCTATGAAGAGTAAGATCAAAAGTAAAAAGTTTGCATTGTTTGCTGCTTTACTTGCAGTAATATCATGCACACTGATTGGAATCAACCTCTTTAGTGGAGTATCTAAAGAGGAGAGAGCATTAGCATTAGAGACAGCTACTCCAACTGATGCTGATGTGGATTCAAGTATTATCACACTCAAAACAAATGACAGTGATAATAAGAATTATACTGGAGTAGAATACAAGGTTTACCGGGATAAAGAATGTAGGGATGAAGTTGTCAGCTTTGTCCTTTCTTGGAATGGTAAATCATATGTTGATTCTGATGGAAAGCCTTTAGTATTTAAAGATCCGGAGGAATTAAATGCAGCAGGAAGCAATGCTTATTTGCATTGTGAGAAACTGGAGGTAGGTTCTTATTTCTATCGAGCAGAAGAGAATCTGTGGAAGTCTAGTGATGACGTTAGTTCAATTGGTTTCAAGTGGACAGAAAAAGCAGAAGATTTCAATGTAAAGTCTGGTTGGGATTCTGCTGATAATCCAATGAAAGTTGAAGTTGGATTAGAAGAACTTCCTACTGAAGCAACAACTAATGAGGCTATTGGAATTGTAGCAACACCAGATGATGCAAGTTCTGAGACAGATGCAAGTTCTGAGGAGACCACTGAGGTTACAACTTCCAGAGACACTACAGAAGTTACAACAGAGAATACAAGTGAAGTGACTTCATCTACTTCGGAGGAAACTTCCGAAGTAACAACAGAAGAGGCACTTGTAGCAACACCAAGTGATGTAGGTAAGATAAGCTTCTTTAGCCCATTTGCATTGGTTCGAACATTTGCAGCTAGATTGGCTAGCGTTGATTTTGAACCAACTATTCACGCACAGGCTGTGTATGATACAAGTAAATGGTATTATATGTACAGAACTGGTGTAGATGACTATGAGCATTATTACCTGGCAAGTAAACTTCCTGTAAGCGATAACACTGTTGCCAGAATTTATTGTGGTTCTCATGGAGCTAGTGCCCCGATGTATCACGAGAATGGAACATACAAATGTAGACTTTCTAAAAGTGATAAAGCCAATCTCAATAAAGTTTTATATTATGCCAGCAAGCATCCAGGGTATGAAGCTCATCAAATTAAACTAGCTGTACAAAAAGCTAATAATACATTGGATGGGGCATCTGATGGTGATGAACTTTACAATGCAGCACAAAAGGTGACACTTCCTTTGACTTCAAATAAAGCGCTGATTTATGTGGGAGATTCTGAGCCAGATATTAAGAGTTCACCAGTAAAAAGCACGGTTAGTAAAAAGTACAAAGTAAATGAAGAGAATCATGTTGATATTCCTATTCATGCAGTAGGCTCTAATACTTTTAAGGTTACCAGTACTGTAAGCAGTAATTGGACTTTAGAGTTTAAGAAGAGCGGATCTAGCACTTGGACTACAGTTACTCCCCATAAAACTGAGATGGGTACTGGTACTTTGAGAATTACCAGAAAGAGTGGTACTGAGGCACAAGCAGGTACTGCAGTTATCACCTTAGTGGCAACTAAAACCGGACAGGATTTTTATAAGGTGCACACAAGTGAAACTGATGGAGATCATGCTGTGCAGGATTGTTTCTTTATGGCAAATCCTGTGTCTTATGCAGCCACAATAAAGCTTGATTATAGTATAAGTACTTCTTATGCATATGTATCTCTTAAAAAAGTTGTAGATGCATCAGCAAGCAAGGCAAGAACAGCTTCACCTGCTGGAGTTATTTATGGTATTTATGATTCTGTAAGTGACGCAGCTTCTGATGACGGTGCTTGGAAGTTATTCCGTATGAGTTACAATGGTACTTCTTATGCTACAAAGAATATTTCAACATATGCTAAATCTGGTGGTACTTTATCTAGTGTTGGCGGTAGTGCAGTAGTCTACGATAAATCCGGTTGTATACCAGAAAGTAACAAAAATAGGAATTATGCAAGAATTAAAGTAAATGAAAAAGGATTTGGTAAGGTTGATGGTAGTTACACTCTGACAAATTCCTTAATAAGCAAAGGTTATGTATACTTCTTTAGTGAACAGTCTAAGTTACAGGGTGGTAATTGCTCTGCAGGTGGTCATGCTTTGCGAGCAGATGGTGCAAAGACTCTAGGAGATGCAGGTCTTACAAAAGATAAGAATGTTTATGCTGTTTATGCAGTTGATACAAGTACTTCGACAAAGACGAGTTCAAGTATTTATTTCTTTAAAAAGAATGGCAGTAATTGGGATAAGATAGGAATTTATCGTGGTGTAACGAATACTTATGAGTTAGCAGCTTATGATGCCGGAGGCACTGTACAAAATGGCACTACTTATGTTAGCTATGCCACATTTAAGGTCACAGATAAATCCATTGACTACAAATTGCGTGTGAATAAGCTTGTAGCAACCGGAAATAATCTTGTGAGCACAAATTACTATCCAAGAAATAGTGTTAGTTTTGGTATTTACAAAGTTAGTAGTGATGGAGATACAAATAAGTCTCAAGGAGTTGCAACATTAGAGGTTATAAATAATGCCTATGGTGAGGTAGCTGCTACTAGATTATATACAGATTGGTATAACACTACCTATACAAATGGTACAATAGATAGCGCTGGCTATCTGCATTTAAAGCAACCAGGCTGGTATCTTATTAGCGAAAACGGAACTACCCAAAATGCTTCCGGTAATGCTAAGAAATGGGTACATGTAACAGGTGATGAAGATGAAGATGTAGCGTTGGCAGAAAAGACACTCAGAAATACTCCAAAGTATATTTCCATTGGACTTGAAAAGAACTACTATGGAATTGATGTAACTGGTAACTCAAATTACTCCAAGGCCGGAGATACTTTTGATTTGTACTATGTTGCTAAGGAAAATGGTGAGGGTGCTGCAGTCGCTATTAGTAATAGTCACTGCGCAAAGATTGCAACCTTTACTACAGATGCAAGTGGTACAGCAAAGCCTATATTGAGTGTAGCAGCTACAACGACTGGAAAGAGCAGTGTGAATGGCGTTGTAAAGGTAGACAATCAGTATTTCTTGAATTATGCTGCAAACACATCATACGAGCGTGAGGAAGATGATCCTACTTACAAGATTGGCAAGTCAACTTCTACCGGCAGTAACTATTCTACAGCGACTGAAATCAAGATTTCTGGTAATCGGATTACAGGACTTCCATACGGAACATACGTTGCAATACAGACAGATGTTTCAGGACATTATGGATGGGCAAACACCGGATGGACTTGTATCTCTAAACCAGCGCTTTATGCAAACTATGTAACTGAGGGAAGTTGTACTACAGAGGGCAGTACAGTCACTGTAGGAAATCAAAGTCTCACCTTTAGCTTTAAAGGAACTGCGGATGCAGGTGTTCATGGCGATAAGGCAGACGAGTGCAGAATTTCTGTAAAGAAAAATGTAAATTCTAAGTACAAGGATTTCACCAAAGATTACCCAATTATTGGTACTGAGTTTACACTTTATGCAACAGCTTCAGCAGATAAAGCAAGTGATGCAAATGCAATTGCAGTATTTAGGGTAATTGACAATGATGGCAACACACAGCCAGTATCAGTAACTGAGAAAACTGTTACAGGATATGGAAAGATTACACCAAATAAGGGAAGTAAATACGTATCCAAGCTGCCAATCGGTAAGTATGTACTTAAAGAGACTAAGGTAATGCCAGGTTGGACAGCAGTAGATCCGGCTACAATTGACTTTATAAGCAAATCCGGAACAGGCATTTCCTACAAAGAGGATAAGACGGGAGCAAGTGCTCTTTATACAGCAGATTATACCTGTCAGGAAACAATGGCAACTGACCCATTAAGACTTGAAATCAATAAGAAGAATGGTAGTACATTAAGTAGTGAAAATGATCTTTCTGGAGCACAGTTTACCATAAAGGTATACACTCAGAAGAAAAATGCAACTACTGAAGATGGCAAATACTACACTGAAGCTGAATTAGCAGGAGTAAAGCCAGATGCTACATTTGTAGTTGAATCAGATTCTAGTGGTAATGCTTGGTTGGATAAGGATGCTACAACTAAAGTAACAAAAGATGCTCATGTAGTTAGTCACTCAGGTAATTATGCAAAATACTGGGATGCTGCTGCAGATTTTTATGAGTTCCCAGCATACACAACTGTTTCTATCGAGGAAACAAAGGCACCTACAAATTATGTAGCAAGTGGTAATTTCCAGTATGGAGATATGTCGATCAAAGGTGTTAAGCTTATTGGATGGTTTAAGCCTAGTAATGATGATGTATCTGTCAACTTCTATATTGGTAATAAGTCAAACGGAAATACTATTAGTGACTCATTTGAGGCAAGTGCTGAAGCAATTACGTTATATGAAACTCCAAAGAGATACAATCTTAAATTTACTAAGAGAGATCTGGAATCCGGAGAAGCTATGGCGAATGTTGCTTTTAAGATCACTTCAGATAAGGGCGAAGAGCATGTTGTAGTTACAGATGCTAATGGTGTATTTGATTCAGCAGCTCGCTCTGGTAATAAATGGAGTACAAAAGCTTCAAATTATGACGCTAATAAGACTTCATACACTGCTGAGAATCTGTGGTTCTATGGAGCAGCAAACAGCAAGATTAGCAAGGATGCATCAGTTGATTCTACTTTAGGATCAGTTCCTGCTGGTACATACACGATTGAAGAAATTAGATGTGATGCGAATGAGGGCTATCAGTTAGAGCCAGCATTTACAATTAATGTATCTTCTAAGAGTGAGAATGGTGCAACCATTGCTTACAATAAGAATAATGGAACAGTGTACAATGCACTAAATCCTAAAATTGTGTCAGATGCAACTGAATTCTTAAATGCTGGCAAAGATCAGGTAATTAAGGATAAAGTTACATGTTCATACTTAACATACAAAAAGTCATACACTGTAACTGGAGTTATTGTTGGTGATGATGCAAAAGCTATTAAAAATTCAGATGGTAAGTGGATTACAGCAACTAAGACATTTACTACTGGAGCAGCACCAGCTAATTACAAGAGTATTCATGAGGCAGTACAGAATCTTGAAATGTCTTATACAGTAGATGCAAGTGACTTAGGTGGTAAGAAGACGCATGTATTTGTATACTTACTTGACGGTACTGGCAATTTAAGTATTGCTAATGATGGCACTATTACAGTATCAGCTTTAGCAGAAGATGCTGATGTTAACAATGCCGATCAGACAACTTCATACAGAATGATGGAAACTGATGCAATAAATGTAAAGTCAGGAAATCAGCTTATTAATGCAACAGATAATGAGGATGTAAAAGATACTGTTAATATGCAGGGACTTGAACCTAATACCGCATTTACTCTTAAGGGTAGAATCGTTACTAAAGATGAAGAAGTATTAGGAACAGGTGAAACTCCATTTACTTCTGGAGATAAAGGTGTTGAAACACAATCAGTTCTGTTTACAGGATTAAAATTATCAGAATTAGCTGGTAAAGATATTGTAGTTTATGAGGAATTGTGGTGTGGTGATCAGAAGATTATGGAACACTGCGATTTGAATGATGCAAGACAGACAGTTCATGTAATGCAGCTTACTACAGAGGCTATTTGTATTACTTCCGGTAATCATTACGCAGTAGTAGATGAGGATGGTAATATTGCACTTAAAGATACGCTCAGTTATTCTAATGCACTTCCGGGTGACTATACCGTCAAAGGTAAGTTACTCAAAGCATCTGATTCAAGTGTTATTGATGATTGGAGTATTAATACAAAACTCGATAAGGTTGATGGTACTGTTGATGTAAATAGAACAATTCCTTTAACAGACGATTTGCTTGGCTGTGATTTAGTCTTTGTTGAGGAATTATACTCAGGAGATACTTTAGTTGCTGAACATACTGATGTAACAGATGTTAAGCAGACAATTAAGATCCCGGTAATTCATACATCATTAGTTGATGCAGAAACTTTAATGAAGAATGTTTGCATTGGAGATACTGTTAATCTTGTTGATACTGTAGACTATGGTAATGTAAATCTTGGTGACAAGTTTGATGTTGAAGGTTTTCTTATGAACTATGAAACAAAAGAATTTATCACTGTTGATGGAGAAAAGGTTACCGGTACAAATAGTTTTACAGCAGATGAAACTGGAAAGACAGAGGTTAAGTTTAGCTTTGATTTAGCTAAATCAGGACTTTGTAAAGAAAGTGGAGAGTATGCACCTATTGTTTGTTATGAATATTTGAAGTTTGAAGATAAGATTGTAGCAAAGCATGAGGACATTGAGGATGCTAATCAGACAGTATATGTTCCAACTATCGGAACTACAGCTACTGATAAGAAGACAGGATCTCATTCTTTACCTGCAGATGAAGATGTAACTATTCAGGATAAAGTTGTTGTAAATAATCTTATTCCTGGAGAAAAGTACACAGCTAAAGGTATTCTTATGGATAGAGAGACTGGAAAGCCATTTTTAATTGATGGTAAGGAGCAAATTTCAAGTACTACCTTCACAGCTAAGACCGCAAATGACGTAGTTTATGTTTATTTTAAAGTAAATACAAAATACTTAAGAGATAAAGAAATTACTGTATTTGAGGATGTATACTGGAAGGATAAAGTAGTAGCTACTCATGCAGATCTTAGTGATGATTGGCAGACTGTCAGAGTTTCAGATATTACAACTTCATTAACTGATGATGACACTAAGTCACACAATACCGTTA
>ULWW01055924.1_pt1 | contig 12132 bp, 10 predicted proteins | sample 1960741 | NCBI WGS metagenome assembly ULWW01 (sample SAMEA4835823, study PRJEB28245) | human gut metagenome | biome: gut microbiome; material: fecal sample | place: Denmark | collected 2008
GCTTAATCACCAGCGCGTTAACGATATCAATAAAGAACGCACCGACCATCGGCACTACCAAGAAGGCCATGTGCGACGGGCCAAAACGTTCAGTGATCGCCTGCATGTTGGCGATTGCCGTTGGCGTTGCACCGAGGCCAAAACCACAGTGGCCCGCAGCCAGCACTGCCGCATCGTAGTTTTTGCCCATCATGCGCCAGGTAACGAAGATGGCATACAACGCCATGAAGATGGTCTGTACCACCAGAATCGCCAGCATCGGCAGCGCCAGCGAAGCCAGCTCCCACAGTTTCAGCCCCATCAACGCCATCGCCAGGAACAACGACAGGCTTACGTTACCCAGCACGGATACCGCACGCTCAAAGACGCGGTAAAAGCCCATCATTGACAGACCGTTGCTCAGAATCACGCCAACAAACAGGACACAGACGAAGGTCGGCAGTTCAAAAGCAGTGCCAGCCAAAAGTTGCGCAACAATTTTCCCCACCGTCAGGCAGATAGCAATCAGCGCGATAGTTTCAATCAGCACCAGCGAGGTGATCATGCGGCCCACATCCGGCTTTTCAAACGCCGTCGGGACTTCCTGGTCATCCGGAATACCGTTCGGCGTGGTGGAGTGTTTCACCAGATAGCGCGCCACCGGACCGCCAATCAAGCCGCCCAGCACCAAACCGAACGTTGCACAGGCCATCGCCACTTCCGTCGCATTGGTGAAGCCATAACGTTCAATGAACAATTTACTCCATGCAGCTCCCGTACCGTGACCGCCGGAAAGCGTAATAGAACCGGCCAACAGCCCCATCAGCGGATCAAGCCCTAACAGGCTAGCCATACCAATGCCAATGGCATTTTGCATCACCAACAGACCAACAACCACAATCAAGAAGATGCCAACCACACGCCCACCGGCACACAAACTGGCAATGTTGGCGTTCAGGCCAATGGTGGCGAAGAATGCCAGCATTAACGGATCGCGCAGGGACATATCAAAGTTGACTTCCCAGCCCATGCTTTTTTTCAGTACCAGTAGCGCCAGCGCCACCAACAAACCACCCGCAACAGGTTCCGGTATGGTGTATTTCTTCAAAAAGGAGACGGAATGGACCAACTTACGCCCGAGCAGCAACGTCAGCGTTGCGGCAACAAGCGTTGCTAAAGTATCGAGATGAAACATAGTTACTCCTTTGTATCCGCATCACTCTTTCATACTCGTCATACTTCATCGCGCAGTGGCAACTTCATGAAATATGACGGGTATCGAGTTATGCTTTCCTGGGTCAAATTCTCAGCTGTTAATGAACAAATGGCATGGATTTTAAGCAGAAAAATACCAAAAGTTATATAAAAAAGTGCATTTATCTCATTTAAATATTTAGATGAGGATGTGGCAAACGTTTGCTTTTCTCTTTCGGTCAGCTAAAATGCCCGCTTTGCTACCACGGGATTGTTTTCGATGTCTGTTTCCACCCTCGAGTCAGAAAATGCGCAACCGGTTGCGCAGACTCAAAACAGCGAACTGATTTACCGTCTTGAAGATCGTCCGCCGCTTCCTCAAACCCTGTTTGCCGCCTGTCAGCATTTGCTGGCGATGTTCGTTGCGGTGATCACGCCAGCGCTATTAATCTGCCAGGCGCTGGGTTTACCGGCACAAGACACGCAACACATTATTAGTATGTCGCTGTTTGCCTCCGGTGTGGCATCGATTATTCAAATTAAGGCCTGGGGTCCGGTTGGCTCCGGGCTGTTGTCTATTCAGGGCACCAGCTTCAACTTTGTTGCCCCGCTGATTATGGGCGGTACCGCGCTGAAAACCGGTGGTGCTGATGTTCCTACCATGATGGCGGCTTTGTTCGGCACGTTGATGCTGGCAAGTTGCACCGAGATGGTGATCTCCCGCGTTCTGCATCTGGCGCGCCGCATTATTACGCCGCTGGTTTCTGGCGTTGTGGTGATGATTATCGGCCTGTCGCTAATTCAGGTGGGGCTGACCTCCATTGGCGGCGGTTACGCAGCCATGAGCGATAACACCTTCGGCGCACCGAAAAATCTGCTGCTGGCAGGCGTGGTCTTAGCCTTAATTATCCTGCTTAACCGTCAACGTAACCCTTACTTACGCGTGGCCTCACTGGTGATTGCGATGGCGGCCGGATATGCGCTGGCGTGGTTTATGGGCATGTTGCCAGAAAGCAACGAACCGATGACGCAAGAACTGATTATGGTGCCAACGCCGCTCTATTACGGTCTTGGCATTGAATGGAGTCTGCTGCTGCCGCTGATGCTGGTCTTTATGATCACTTCGCTGGAAACCATTGGCGATATCACGGCGACCTCTGACGTTTCCGAACAGCCAGTGTCCGGTCCGCTGTACATGAAACGCCTGAAAGGCGGCGTGCTGGCAAACGGCCTGAACTCGTTTGTTTCGGCGGTGTTTAACACCTTCCCGAACTCCTGCTTCGGGCAGAACAACGGAGTGATCCAGTTGACCGGTGTTGCCAGCCGCTATGTCGGTTTTGTCGTCGCGCTGATGTTGATCGTGCTGGGTCTGTTCCCGGCAGTGAGCGGTTTTGTACAACACATTCCAGAACCGGTTCTGGGCGGCGCAACGCTTGTAATGTTTGGCACCATCGCCGCCTCCGGTGTGCGTATCGTTTCTCGTGAGCCGCTGAACCGTCGGGCGATTCTGATTATCGCGCTGTCGCTGGCGGTCGGTCTGGGCGTGTCTCAGCAGCCGCTGATTTTGCAGTTTGCCCCTGAATGGCTGAAAAACCTGCTCTCCTCCGGGATCGCCGCGGGCGGTATTACTGCCATCGTGCTGAATCTGATTTTCCCACCAGAAAAACAGTAATTCACTGGCGGCGGTAAGATAATTACCGCCGCAGTCTCACCTCTTTCACCATTCCCGCCTTGAGGATTGCGCGTAAATCGTGCATAACTCCCTTATGTGCATTTCACGGGATGGAAGACCATGAAATTTATTGGGAAGCTGCTTCTCTACATTCTCATCGCTCTGTTAGTGGTGATCGCTGGCCTCTATTTTCTTCTGCAAACCCGCTGGGGAGCAGAACATATCAGCGCATGGGTTTCCGAGAATAGCGACTATCATCTGGCCTTCGGGGCGATGGATCACCGTTTTTCCGCGCCATCTCATATTGTGCTGGAGAACGTCACGTTTGGTCGTGATGGCCAGCCCGCGACCCTGGTGGCCAAAAGTGTCGACATTGCGCTAAGTAGTCGGCAACTGACCGAACCACGCCATGTCGATACCATCCTGCTGGAAAACGGAACGCTGAATCTCACCGACCAGACCGCGCCGCTACCGTTCAAAGCCGATCGTCTGCAACTGCGTGATATGGCGTTTAATAGCCCGAATAGCGAATGGAAACTGAGCGCGCAGCGGGTAAATGGCGGCGTAGTTCCGTGGTCACCAAAAGCCGGTAAAGTGCTGGGTACGAAGGCGCAGATTCAGTTTAGTGCCGGATCGCTTTCGCTCAATGATGTTCCTGCCACCAATGTACTGATTGAAGGCAGTATTGATAACGATCGCGTTACGCTGACTAACCTGGGTGCCGACATCGCGCGCGGGACATTAACCGGAAACGCGCAGCGTAACGCCGACGGCAGCTGGCAAGTGGAAAACCTGCGCATGGCGGATATCCGTCTACAAAGCGAAAAATCGCTAACCGACTTCTTTGCGCCATTACGCTCTGTCCCGTCGTTGCAGATTGGTCGCCTGGAAGTGATCGATGCTCGTTTGCAAGGTCCGGACTGGGCGGTGACCGACCTCGATCTCAGCTTGCGCAACATGACCTTCAGTAAAGATGACTGGCAGACACAAGAAGGCAAACTGTCGATGAACGCTAGCGAGTTCATTTATGGTTCGCTGCATTTATTTGACCCGATTATAAACGCGGAATTTTCCCCGCAGGGCGTAGCGCTGCGCCAGTTCACCAGCCGCTGGGAAGGGGGTATGGTCAGAACGTCAGGGAACTGGCTGCGTGACGGGAAAACGTTGATCCTTGATGATGCGGCAATTGCCGGGCTGGAATATACCTTGCCGAAAAACTGGCAACAGTTGTGGATGGAAACGACACCCGGTTGGTTAAACAGCCTGCAACTGAAGAGATTTAGCGCCAGCCGCAATCTGATCATTGATATCGACCCTGACTTCCCGTGGCAGCTCACCACGCTCGATGGTTACGGTGCCAACCTGACGCTGGTTACCGATCATAAATGGGGCGTCTGGAGTGGTTCGGCGAATCTGAATGCCGCCGCCGCGACGTTTAATCGTGTTGATGTCCGTCGTCCATCGCTGGCGCTAACCGCCAACAGCAGCACGGTGAATATCAGCGAACTGAGTGCATTTACTGAAAAAGGCATTCTGGAAGCCACCGCCAGTGTTTCACAAACGCCACAACGTCAGACACATATCAGCCTGAATGGACGCGGTGTGCCGGTGAATATTTTGCAACAGTGGGGATGGTCTGAATTACCGTTGACTGGCGACGGCAATATTCAGCTTACCGCCAGTGGCGATATTCAGGCCAATGTCCCGCTGAAACCTACGGTTAGCGGGCAATTGCATGCCGTGAACGCCGCAAAGCAGCAAGTGACTCAAACCATGAATGCGGGCGTAGTTTCCAGTGGTGAAGTTACGTCGACGGAGCCGGCGCAGTAAAAATAAGGACGCTAGCGGATATCAGCGCTAGCGTTCCCCGTTATTAGCGCAAAATTCCATACTCACTGCACAATAACCATTTCACCGGTTCATCTTCTTCTATCGCAGGAAAACGTCCTCCCGGCTCAAGAAAATAGTTATCGTGTTGGTCATCATTTACCATCGAAATTTCCCAGCCGAGAACAAACGCTTTTTCCGCCCAGAAGCGATGATACAGACGCGGCGGCAGGCAAATGCCCTGCCCCGGCTTTAACACCAGCGTTTCACCAGGTTTCATGGTACGCCGCTGACCATCAACACTCACGGTAATGACTCGTTGATCATCACAGAGACTGGCTTCGTTGGCCCAGGCCAACTGCATGCATAAGTCTCCACCGCCCCGATTGAGGATATCTTCCATTTTGTGGGTGTGAAAATGCCAGGGAGTCTGCTGATCTTGTTGGATCTGCAACATTTTCTCAGCATACGGTTTTGGATATGCCGCCGACCCCAGCGCGCCGTTGCGCATCGTTAGCAGTGTTAGTCCCGTTTGGTTGAAATCACCACGACCAAAATCGGTGATATCCCAACCGAGCTGTAAGTCGACCACTTCTTGCCAGTTATCCCGTTCCCGCTGCAGCCAGTCATCCACCGTAAAATAGGCGAACTCTGGCAAACAAACGCGGAAGGTCTGCGCAATGGCATGTGCTTTATCAATAACATAATTAATTTGTGAACGTTTCATTGGCTTCTCCGTTGCGCATAGCAAGCCAGGCAGCGCCACGCATTCCGCTACTGTCGCCGTGCTGTGCTTTTACAATGGGAGTGGTGAATTGATCGGTGAAAACCAGTGGAGCGACTTCTGCGTTCAGATCGGTGATAAGCAGTTCCACATTCGAAAGCCCGCCGCCGATCACAATCACGCCAGGGTCAACAACATTAACGATGGTTGCGAGCGTGCGGGCAAGCTGTTGGCGAAAACGTGCCACCTGCTGCATGGCACAAGCATCACCACGTTGTGCCAGGGTGACAATCGCCGCAGGAGTGAGCAAGTTACCAGTCATCTGTTGATAGCGTTCACTAAAACCGCTGCCGGAAACAAACGACTCCACGCAGTTGTGTTTGCCGCAATAGCAACTGACTGATGGACCATCTTCCTGCTCCGTATAGCCTGGCAACGTGATATGACCGCATTCGGCAGCATTTCCCCAGGCCCCTATAAACGGTCGTTGCTTGATGGCAATGCCACCGCCGCAGCCCGTACCAAGCGTAATACCAAATACCACGTCATAATCTTGCCCGGCACCGTCGCAAGCTTCTGATAGCGCGAAACAGTTACCATCATTGGCTATCACCACCGGTTGCCCAAGCAATTGCTGCAAATCAGCCTGTAACGCATGACCGTTAATCACCTGAATATTCGCGTTTTTAATCAGGCCAGTGAGTGGCGAGATACTGCCGGGTAAGGCGATCCCTGTCAGCATCGGTCGTTGAACGTCCCGCCTAATCTGCTCGATAAGTGCCACAACGCATGAGACAAATTGTTGATATGTCGACTTTTGCGTCGGGCAGCGGTAACGGCGAATCTCCCAGCCATGCGCATCCATGACGACGGCGGCGATTTTGGTCCCACCAATATCCAACCCCAGATAGTGCATATCTCGTTCCTTGTTGCGTAAAAGGCGGGTCACCCCGCCCTTCTGGCTTAGTACAGTGATGCTTTACCGAGCGAACCGAACAGTTTCATTTTGTGGCGAATGACTTCCCGCGCCGCGTTAATCGCATCCGGATAGATGACGTTCGGGTCCCACCAGCTCTCTTTAGCGAGAATTTCACGCACTTTCTGGAAATAGGCGTATTTCATATCGCTGGAGATATTGATTTTGCCGACGCCGAGCGTAACTGATTCAGCAATCTCCGCGTCCGGGTTTGCCGAACCACCGTGTAGTACCAGCGGAATATCAATACGTCCGGCAATGTCGCGCAAAATGTTCATTTGCAGCTTCGGTTGCATCCCTTTTGGATAGATGCCATGCGCTGTACCAATCGCCACAGCCAGTGTGTCGGCACCTGTACGAGCAATAAAATCGGCGGCCTGCGCCGGATCTGTGTAGGTCACTTGTGAAACACCACCTTCTACCGACGTTCCTGTTTGTCCGATGGTTCCCAGTTCACCCTCAACCGACACGCCAACCGCGTGAGCGAGGCGAACCACTTCTGCGGTCAGCGCCACGTTTTCTTCATACGGCAGCAGCGAACCGTCGATCATTACTGAGGTAAATCCGCAGCGAATCGCACGCAAAACATGCTCTACAGAGGCACCATGATCGAGGTGCAGTACAAACGGGACTGGACTACGCTGGGTAATTTCGCGAACGTGAGCGAAAAAGGCATCGCCCACAAAATCATGTTCGCTGGGATGGATGGCAATAATCGCCGGAGTATTTGTCGCTTCTGCTTCATCCACGACTGCGCGAAGGAAACAGTTATCCGCCACATTAAATGCGCCAATGGCAAAGCCGTGCTGGCGGGTAGGTTGCAGTAATTCTTTCATCGAAACTAACATGTTAAATCTCCAGTTTCAGCGTGTAGTCCGCCCTGCCGGTGCGTTATTGCACTGGCATAAAGGCCATGACAGAAAATGAATCAGGCTTTGCCGATAGAGCCGCTCGCCTGTAAATACGGTGTAATCGCTTCTTCGAAGGCCAGTTCCATAGCTTTCAGCGCGTCCACCAGTTCAATGGATATATCGTGACAGAGGGTATGCAGGAGCGCGGATTTCCCCCGTTCAAAAATGGCCGCCCCCACGTTGATTTTTGCTACCCCCAGCGTCGTACAGAGCTGGAGCTGATCGAACGGCGTACCGCTACCGCCATGTAATGCCAGAGGCACGCTCGAGCAGTGGAAAATCTCCGCCAGACGCTGAAAATCAATAGCAGGTACAACACCAGGCGCGTACATGCCGTGCGCCGTACCCACAGAGACAGCCAGTAGATCAATGCCTGTCTGCGCGATAAACGGTTCCACATCAGTGGGTTGCGTCATCATGTCTGCATTGGCGGCCTGGTCGTAACGCGGCGCATCTGCCCGATGGCCCAGTTCGCCTTCCACGCAGAGCTGCGCGCTGGCGGCGAGTTCCACCACCGCCCTGGTCTGGCGCACGTTTTCCTCCAGGGGAAAAGCAGAAGCATCAATCATTAATCCGCTGAAACCAGCACGAAACGCCTGACGAATACAGTCCGGATTTTTGCCATGATCAAGCGCCAGAGTGACCGGTACTGAGGCAGATTCCGCGAGCGTTTTAACCACTGCCGCCGCGAGGGTGCAGGAAAATGTGCCAGATGCCCCTGATAGAGATTGAGAATGATCGGAGCGCGATTCTTCTCCGCCACGCGGATAGCTGCGTAAGCACTTTCCAGATTCATACAGTTGATCGCCAGCAAGGCGTAATGTTCATGCCAGGCTTTCATCACCATACTTTTCATATCGGCAAACATAGGGCCTCCGGTTATTCGAGGGTGAAAGTGATCTCTTCATCTTTCAGCTTTTGATCGCTCAGTTCGTCAAACTCTTCGTCGCGTTCCGTTACCGGTTTCTTCCAGAGTGAAAGCATCACGCCACAAATCACCGTGCCTATACCCAGCGCCAGGCAAAACAGCAGAGGATGGGTGAACAGAGGCACAACAAACATGCCGCCATGCGGAACCGGACTCTCCACGCCCCACACCATGATTAAGCCGCCCGCGACCGCCGATGCCACCACACAAGATCCCACTACTCGCAGCAGGTCACGCGCGGCGATCGGAATGACTCCTTCAGTGATCATGCAGATCCCCATCGGAAACGCGGCTTTCAGCGCCTCGCGCTCCGCACGGGTGTATTTATGGCGTGTCAGTAAGAACGAAAGTGTGATGCCAAACGGAGGGATGATTGAGCCGACAAATTTCACGGCTTCTGGTCCGTAGACGCCACTGACCAGCAAGCCATCGGAAAACAGCGACATGGTTTTGTTGACCGGACCACCGAAATCGAAGGTTGCCATCGCGCCAAGTATGGCCCCCATCAGGAAGCGCGATCCGCCCTGCATCGACTCGAGCAAATGAATCAGTGCTTCTTGTAACCAAGCGATGGGTTTACCAATCAGCGTCATCATTAACAGCCCACCGATAATGGTGCTTAATACCGGCAACACCATGATTGGCATGAGTCCTTGCATCGACTGCGGCAGGCGGATATAGCGTTTAAGTAGCAAAATGGTGTAGCCCACCAGGAAACCACCCAACATACCGCCAATAAATCCGGTATGGATTTGCCCACAGAGAAAGCCGACAATCAGACCCGGGGCAAATCCGGGACGATCGGCAATAGAATAGGCAATTGCCGCGCTAATCAGCGGCACAATCAGCCCCATTCCCCAGCCGCCAATCTGATTAAGCATCCACGGGATTGTTCCTGTTTTTTCACCAACATCTGTACCGCCAAGAACTTGCCCCAACGCAATACATATCCCGGCGGCCACAATAAGGGGTATCATCCACGAGATGCCGGTTAATAAATGTTTTTTAATTTCCTGTGAAACCGGAATTTTATTGTCTTTCATATTAAGATCCCTCCAGTATAAGGATCATTTGTTTCCCAGTGATTTTTCGACCTTTTCAAGAAATTGAACGGGCGATTTAATGACGATCTCTGTCTTTACTCGCACAATACGTTTATTGGTGAAGCGTTCTTCTCCTTTTATTTTCACATCTACAGCAAGAATCACGACGTCAGCAGCAGAGATATCTGCCGCCTGTAATTCATTTTCTGTACCAATGGTTCCCTGGGTTTCAACTTTAATGGTATGGCCCAGAGCTTTTGCTCCTTTGATTAACTTTTCACGAGCAATATAGGTATGAGCAATACCCGCCGTACAGGCGGCAACACAGATAATATTCATGACATACTCCCTGTTATTTAGCAGACATCGGATTGTGCATACTGACTAAAGAGATCAATGATTTTTTGCGGACTCGTCTCAACTAACAATTGTTCTATGATGTCATCATCCGCCAGCGCGCCCGCGACCTGGGAAAGTAAACGGATATGGGTGGTATTTTGATCTTCAAGACGTACCGCAAATAAAATAATACAGCGCACGCTACTACCATCCAGCGTTTCCCAGGGAATATCCTGGCGGGTACGGCCAATTGCCAGCGTAGTATTAATTACCGCAGAAGATTTACCATGCGGGATCGCAATATGATTTTCAAAACCAGTCGAGCCTTCCGCTTCGCGCTGCCAGACATCTTTAATAAAGGTTTCCCGACAATCGATCGCACCATCTTTTTTGAGAAGATTAGTTAATTCTTCAATCGCCTCCGCTTTATTCGTCGCTTGCATATCTAAAATAACGCGATTCGTATTCAGGATTTTTGTTATGTCCATTCGTCATACCTCATAAAATTCTGACATTAAATTTCAACGACCCGAGACGTCGCATGATGTAATTTTTCCGTAATCACCATTTCAGTGACCCGCTTAATATCGGCATCATTAAAAAAAGCGGTAACATAAGCGACCGGCATAGTGACTGTAGGCAAATTAATGGTCGAAATAATCAGTTCGATATTGTCAGGCAAAACCTGTGATAAATTCGCTGCTGAAATAACATCAACAATCGTCCATTCAGGAAATGCTCGCAGAATACGGCTTTTCAGTAGATGCGAAGTTCCGATTCCGGTTGAACAGACCAGTAATACACGTTTACGGGCAATTTGCCGCTCCATCGCAGCTTGAAAATGAACGGTCAGGTAACCCACTTCATCCTCGCTCACTGCATTCTCACCCCAGGTTTTAAATACCTGATTCACCACATATTGCGTCAACCGCCAGACATCCGCTAATTCTGCTTTAATATCTTCCAGCAATAGATTACGGATATGAATACGATAATTTAGTCGGTTAATCAGCGGTTTAATATGCACCAATAAGCCATCATATAATGCGCTGTCTTCACTAAAATCGCAGTCCACGATGTCACTGAATACCGTAATTAAACGCCAGGTAATAAGACGTGCTTCATTGCTGGCCTGCATATGTGAAATAATGCTAACATCTTTTTGTCCATCAATCGCCACACCTGATGAAATGATATATTGATAAATAAACCAGACTTCATCATCGGGCAATGTATGTGCAATTCGTTGTTCTATCTTATGAATCATCTGACTGGCAACATTAAAGATATTTTCATCATATTGCCTGGTTTGATCTTCTTCTCTTGATAACGCATTCCCGTGCGTGTTGCGATACATCATAATAAGGATGTGAGTAAAAATGTTAACGTAATAAGGCTCTCCCAAAGACCAACTTAATTCATTTTCCATATCCAGTAACAATGACTGGACAAATAACACCTCTTCTTCTCCAAAATAATGGACTAATGCTTTATAACTTCCGGGATCCAGACGTGAATACACGACACCTTGCGGCTCATTATGGTTAATAATGCCGTTAATCAGTAATGCCATTGCCTGTCGGACTTGCCCTTCACTACCTTCAATATGCGTACCACTTGGGCTGCGGATCAACGATAACCCCAACGGCGCAAGCCAGGACTCAATTACTCTCAGGTCATTAACAATAGAGGCTCCGCTGATAAAGTAGCGTTCTGACAATTTACTGATCGACGTTTCATTCGGTGTTTCACTTAATAACTGCGACGCTATTTTAACGCGCCTGGCATTATTCATTACACCATCAATCTCTTCACATTCTGCTCCCAACAAATGATCAAGATGCAGCAAATCAGCAATATTCTCCGCGCTTAACATCACACCCGCGCCAGCACGCTTCTCAACATTTATTCTCCATTGCCCCAGCCATTGCTCAAGTAAACGTAAATCACGTTGAATGGTTTTTTCCGAAACATTTAAATAGCCGGCAATCTTAACAATAGTCGTATATTCCCTTCGAGGTAAAAGGAATCGTAATAATCTGTTTTGTCGCGAGGTAATCATTTGCATTTTTTACCCTTATCACAGATTAAGAAGCCCCATGAGGAAGAGCTTCAGTTGCCATCTCTGAGGGTAAATATAAAGCAGAATAATTTCACAACAATACTAAAATCTGTCCGTAATCCGGACAGTGATAAAACAAAGCAAGGCGGTTAAGGGATATTTTTCAGCACAGATCACATTTTCGCGATGAATAATCGTGATCATGCTCGCAAATACGATGGAAGAAATATTTATTACCAGATGTGAGATTATTTACCGGATACGACACGAAACCATTCGTATCCGGCATTCTTCAATAGATTACAACGTAATTGTCAGCGCATTCCCTTGAGGCGTCACCACCACCCCCTGCTCACTTTCAACCTGCGAACCGCCTTGCAGACCATTTACTTTCACAACATTGCGCAAGCACAGTGTCCAGTTCTTCGCCTCGCCTGCACCAGTCACAGTAATCGTGTTGCCAGTACGTGCTGCTTT
>ULWW01012928.1_pt1 | contig 12130 bp, 10 predicted proteins | sample 1960741 | NCBI WGS metagenome assembly ULWW01 (sample SAMEA4835823, study PRJEB28245) | human gut metagenome | biome: gut microbiome; material: fecal sample | place: Denmark | collected 2008
GCCGTGCTCAATCGGGCGAATCAGGTAGGGCGTGCCGAACGTGTTGTCAATCACCAGCGGAAGGCTGTGCCGATGGGCGATTTCCGCAATTGCGTCAATGTCGGGAATATCGCTGTTCGGGTTGCCGAGGGTTTCCAGATAAATCGCGCGGGTGTTGTTCTGAATGGCGTTCTCAACCTCGGCGAGGTTGTGCGCATCCACGAACGTCGCGGTGATGCCGAAATGCGGCAGGGGGTGTTCGAGCAGGTTGTAGCTGCCGCCGTAAATCGTCTTCTGCGCGACGATGTGACCGCCATCCTGCGCCAGCGCCTGAATCGTGTAGTTAATCGCCGCCGCACCGGATGCCAGCGCAAGGGCCGCAACGCCGCCCTCCAGCGCCGCAATGCGCTTTTCCAGCACATCCTGCGTGGAGTTGGTCAGTCGGCCGTAGATATTGCCCGCATCTGCCAGACCGAAACGTGCGGCGGCATGGGCGGAGTTCTTAAAGACGTAGGACGTGGTCTGATAAATCGGGACAGCGCGGGAATCGGTCGCGGGATCGGGCTGTTCCTGCCCAACATGCAGCTGAAGGGTTTCAAACTTGTAATTGCTCATCGTGATGTCCTCTTGTCTTTTTATGTCGATTTATGTCGATAAGTTTTGAGAAACTGAGGATTTGACCAAAAAATAACCGGGGCTTGTTCTTCGCAAACTCCCGGACAAATGATCGATGTCAACGACGATATGCTTCGGCTGAGCGGTACGCAAAACGAAGCACCCGACCATACTGCTTTGTCCGGGAGCGTCGCATTCGATTGCCGCACAGTTCTCTCTGATAATTCCGCTTCCGCATCCTGCGCCACCTCCTTGCTTCGTGTTTGCTCAAATCCAACATCATCATACATGATATTCTCTACCATGTCAATAGGTTTTCTGTATTTTGCGTGTATTTTGGAATACGAGAAAAGCCGAAGCATTTCTGCCTCGGCTGATACGATTAGTCCAGATTCTCCGAATGGTGCTTGACGCGCAGACGGGTCAGCGCGCGCGCCAGCTGCGCCTGCGTTTCCAGATACTCGCGGCGGCTCTGCTTTTGCAGCAGGGCTTCGCGCGCCGCGTCCGCCTTCTGCTGATTGCGGATGCGGTCGATGTCCTCCGGCTTTTCCGCCGTCTCCACCAGCACCAGCACATGGTTGTCCTCAATCTTGATCATCCCATGCGACACGGCAGCCAGACGCGGCTTTTCGCCGGGAACGGTGTAGCTGAGTTCGCCGGGGCTGATGGCGGCAATGGCGTTGCTGTGGTGCGCCAGCACACCGCACTTGCCATCCGGCGTCGGCACAACCAGCGATTCGCATTCGCCCTCATAGAAGGCGGACGACGCGGAGAGGATATTGAGCTGAAACGTTTCCATCGCTTACTGCTCCTTCGCGGCTTTGGCTTTGACATCCTCAATCGTGCCGACGTTGAAGAAGGCGGATTCAGGATAATCGTCCATTTCACCGGACAGAATCGCCTTGAAGCTGCGGATGGTGTCCTTCAGCGGGACATACACGCCCTTGATGCCTGTGAACTTCTCCGCAACGTGGAACGGCTGGGACAGGAAGCGCTGCACCTTGCGAGCGCGCGCAACCGTCAGACGATCCTCTTCGCTGAGTTCTTCGATGCCCAAGATGGCAATAATATCCTGCAAATCAGCGTATTTTTGCAGAATCTCCTGCACCGCACGCGCCGTTTCGTAGTGCTCCTGACCGACGATATCCGCCTCCAGAATACGGGAGGTGGATGCCAGCGGGTCAACGGCCGGGTAAATGCCCTGCTCGGAAATCTTACGGCTCAAAACAGTCGTAGCGTCCAGATGGGTGAACGTCTGTGCAGGGGCGGGGTCAGTCAATTCACCGGCAGGAACGTAACCCGCCTGTACGGACGTGACAGAGCCGTTGCGCGTGGAGGTAATACGCTCCTGCAGCTGCCCCATTTCGGTCGCCAGCGTCGGCTGATAGCCAACAGCGGACGGCATACGCCCCAGCAGGGTCGAAACCTCCGAACCCGCCTGCACAAAGCGGAAGATGTTGTCGATGAACAGCAGCACGTCCTTATGCTCCACGTCGCGGAAGTACTCCGACATCGTCAGCCCGGACAGCGCCACGCGCATACGCACGCCCGGCGCTTCGTTCATCTGCCCAAAGACCAGCGCCGTCTTGGAAATGACGCCGCTTTCCATCATCTCGTTCCACAGGTCGTTGCCCTCGCGGCTGCGCTCGCCAACGCCGGTGAAGATGGAATAGCCGCCATGTTCGGACGCGACGTTGGTAATCAGCTCCTGAATCAGAACCGTTTTGCCGACGCCAGCGCCGCCGAACAGGCCGATTTTGCCGCCCTTGGCATACGGCTCCAGCAGGTCAATGACCTTGATGCCGGTTTCCAGAATGCTCACGACCGGGCTTTGCTCGGCAAAGGACGGCGCTTGGCGGTGGATGCTCCATTTTTCGGTGGATGCCGGAAGCGCCTCGCCGCCGTCAATCGGGTCGCCCAGGACGTTGAACATACGCCCCAGGGTCGCGTCGCCGACGGGAACACTGATGCCGCGTCCAGTCGCCTCCACCGTCATGCCGCGCGAAAGCCCTTCGCTGGGTGCCAGCATTATGCAGCGGACAGTATGTTCATCCATGTGCTGCGCCACTTCCATGGTGCGCACTTCGTCTTCCACTTGGACGCGCAGTGCTTCGCGAATCTTCGGCAGCTGTCCCTCCTGAAACTCACAGTCCACCACAGGGCCGGACACCTGCACGATTTTACCATAGCTCAGCATGACTGCACCTTCTTTCTTTTCTGTGCCTTTGCGCCGGAGGATACCTCGGTAATCTCCTGCGTAATCGACGCCTGACGCACGCGGTTATACTGCACCGAGAGCGACGCAAGCATCTTGTCGGCATTTTCCCCGGCAGAGGACATAGCGGTCATGCGGGCGTTCTGTTCCGCGCAGAAGCTGTCCACCAGCGCGCTGTACACGAAACCCGTGATATAACTGCGGATGACGTTGTCCAGCACCGCCTCAACGCCGGGCGTAAACTCAAAGTGAACACTGCCCGGCGCGGCGACGGACGCGAAATCGCCCCGGTGAAAGGGCAGAAGGCGCGTGCTGGTCGCTTCGGCGCTCAGGCTGTTCTTCATATCGGTATAGACAATGAACAATTTCTGGAACTCGCCATTGTCATAGCGTTCCAGCAGGATATCGCAGATTTCGCGCGCGCGGTGCAGCGTCGGATTCTGCGCGGGATAGAGGAAGGACTTCTCAATCGGGATGCCCGCCTGCGCGAAATGCTGGCGGCCGTATTCACCCACGACGAACAGCTCCGTCTCCGGATGCTCATGCAGCATTTCCCGCGCAATTTTCAGCACATTGTGGTTATACGCGCCCGCCATGCCCTTATCCGCCGTGATGACGAGGCAGGCGTACTCCCCTTCCAACTTCGGCGCACCCGCCGGCGGATAGAAGTAGCGGCTGTCCACGTCCGGAACGGTACGGAAGATGCGCTTGATTTCGCCTTTGAGCGCGTCGAAGTACGGGCGGGTACGGTTCAGCTCGTTCTTCGCCTTGCGCAGCTTCGTGGAGGAAATCAGGTACATGGCGTTGGTGATTTTCTGCGTATCCTTGATGCTGGCGATGCGGCTTTTGATTTCCTTTGCGCTCGGCATGGATTACTCCTTCCTGAAGCGCTCAGCGTTCGCGGTGCGGAAAGCCTCCGCGATGCGCAGAATCTCCTGCTTCATATCGTCCGTCAGCACCTTTTCGTCTTCCAGCGAACGGCAGAGGTCGGAATGTTCCTGCTCGAAGTGATCAAGCAGCGCATCGCGGAAGTCCGTCACGTCCTTCACTGCCACCTTCGACAGTACATGCCCCATCGCGCACACCAGCACAATGACCTGCTGGTGCATACTCAGCGGATGATATTGCTTCTGGCGGAGGATGCGCATCAGACCCTGCCCATAGTGCAGCTGTTCCTTCGTGCTGTCATCCAAATCGCTGGAGAACTGCGTAAATACTTCCATCTCGCGGTACTGCGCCAAGTCCAGGCGCAGGCTGCCGGTCGCTTTCTTCGTCGCCTTCGTCTGCGCCGCGCCGCCGACACGGGACACGGACAGACCGACATTGACTGCCGGGCGCTGGCCCGCAAAGAACAGGTCGCTTTCGAGGAAAATCTGACCGTCGGTGATGGAAATGATGTTCGTCGGGATATACGCGGACACGTCGCCCGCCTGCGTCTCGACAATCGGGAGTGCGGTCATGCTGCCGCCGCCGAGCTTGTCGCTCAGGTGCGCCGAGCGCTCCAGCAGACGGGAATGCAGGTAGAACACGTCGCCCGGATATGCCTCGCGGCCCGGCGCGCGCTCCAGCAGCAGACTCATGGCACGGTAGGCAATGGCGTGCTTGGAGAGGTCGTCATAGACAATCAGCACGTCGCGGCCCTTGTGCATGTAATATTCCGCCATCGCGCAGCCCGCGTAAGGCGCAATGTACTGCATGGTGTCCGCTTCGCCCGCCGTTGCGCTGACGACGACGCAGTAGTCCATTGCGTCGCGCTTGCGCAGATTCTCCACCAGCTGGGCAACGCTCGACGCCTTCTGACCGATGGCAACGTACACGCAGATAACGTTCTTGCCCTTCTGATTCAGCATGGCGTCCAGCGCAATCGCCGTTTTGCCCGTCTGACGGTCGCCGATAATCAGTTCGCGCTGACCGCGGCCAATCGGGAACATGGCGTCGATGGACAGCAGACCTGTTTCCATCGGCGTATCAACACTTTGACGGTCGATGATGCCGGGCGCGGGTTCTTCCACCGGGCGATAGCCGTCCGCCGGAATCGCGTCTCCCCCGTCAATCGGGCGTCCGAGCGCGTCCACCACGCGGCCAAGGAACGCGTCGCCCACGGGAACACCCGCGGTCTTGCCCGTGCGCGCAACCTTGCTGCCCGCGGAAATATCATCGGCATTGTCAAACAGGATGCAGCCCGTCTCGTTGCGGCGCAGATCCTGCACCATGCCTTTGATACCGTTGTCAAACATGAGGATTTCGCCATACGCGGCATGTTCCAGCCCCTCGACAACCGCAATGCCGTCGCCGATGGACTTGACCGTCCCGACTTCGCTGCTCTTGGCAAGCAGACGGAACTCGTCGATGCTGCTGCGCAGAAGCGGGATGATGTCCTTGCGCGTGTTCTTCGCCACAAGCTGCTCCACCTGCTGGCGGAACTGCTCCATGCGGCCCTTCGCGCTCCAGTCGTAGACCTCGCTCCCCACATGCAGCTGGAAGCCGCTCTTCAGCGACGAATCCTGCTGGATGGTCAGCGCAACATCTTCGCCATACTTTTTCTGGAGGAAGGCGCGGATGCCCTGCTCCTGATGCTCATCCGGCGGCGTGACGCAAAGCAGCGTGGCCGTCAGACGGCTCTGCTTCGTATCAGTCATGGTCATTCTCCTCCTGCGCAGCCTTCAGGAAGCTGTCATAGAGTGCCTTGTCGAACGCGGGGTCGTTTTCTTTGTCCATCAGCTTGCCCGTAGCGGACACAACCATTTGGGCAATGTCCTTCTTCGCGCCTTCGAGCATGGCATTGCGCTCCTGCTCGGCAGCACCGCGGGCATTCTTGAGCAGCTTGTCCGCATCTGCCTGTGCGCGCTGCATCCGCTCCTGGCGCTGACGGTCAGCTTCCTGCGCGGCAGCGGCGTTCTTCTGGCGGATTTCTTCATCCGCACCCGCCAGCTTCGCGTTATACTCCGCCAGCGTCGCTTCCGCCTGCGACTTCGCCTCCTGCGCCTGCTTCTCCAAATCAGCAAAGTGATCCTCGCGCTTCTTCATGAAGGCGACAACCGGCTTATACAGCAGCATGTACAGCCCGAACGCCAGAATCACGAAATTGAACATGTGCAGCAGAATCTGCTGGAAATTGATATTCAGCGGCATATCTTCACCTGACTGAACAGACGTTTATAGCCGTCTGCTCCCTTTCCTGCTCAAAGAAATTACAGAACGAAAACGACCAGAATCGCAACAATCAGAGCGTAAATGATAGCCGTTTCGATGAAGACCAGACCAATCATCAGGCTGCCGCGGATGCTGTCGGTCGCTTCGGGCTGACGGGAAATTGCCTCCGTCGCCTTGCCGATGGAAATGCCCATTGCAATAGCGCCTGCGCCAGCAGCCGCCGCAATCGCAATCGCGGCCGCAATCGCCTTCGCGGGAATCGCACTGTCAGTCGCTGCCGCAGCCGCTTCTTCAGCCAGCGCAGGGGCAAACACGGAGAGCATCAGCACAGCCATCAGAGCCAGAACGAGAACGCTTGCAAACTTCTTCATAATCAAAATCCTCCTCAAATCAATTCACCGCCGGAACAGCACCGGCGGGCTTCTTTTCCTTCTTCGCCTTTTTCTTCGGCGGTTCGCTGACCTCGCCGTAGTAGTTGGCGGTCAGCATGGTAAGAACGTAGGTCTGGATGAGCGCGTGCAGAATCGTGAACAGAACGCCCACAAGCACCGGCAGCACGAAGCTCAGAGAAATCGTGTAGTACACCAGTTCCGACACCAGCAGACCGCTCAGCAGCGCGCCGAAAAGTCGGAAGCTCATGGAGATGGGCAGGGAAAATTCTTTCAGCGTGAGCAGGATGCCGCGTCCGCCATTGCTGGCAATGCCGCCGGACATGATGACGCCGTAGGACATCAGACCCATCGCAATTGCCGCGTTGATGTCAGACAGCGGTGCAGGCAGGGACATTGACATTCCCTCCGTCGTCACGCTCTGAATGCCCAGCAGTTCAAAGAGCGTACCAACCGCGATGTACATTCCCGCGCTGAATATGTACACGCCGAGGAACCCGTTGCGGTGCGGGCTGTACGACTTCGCCATATCCCGGAAGAACGAAACCAGCGCTTCCAGTGCGCTTTGCAGCTTGCCGGGAACGAGCTTGAAGTGCGGAATTGCGAAAATTCGCAGCAGCGCCGCCACAACCAGCAGCAGTCCCGTAACCACCCAGTCGGAAATGACCGATGGATTCACCCTCATGCCCAGAAAAGCCATCTGGTTGTCTTCATGCAGCACGGCATCCTTCATGACCGCCTGAATGGACTCGGTTTTCTCTCCGCCGGGGTCAGTCAGAAAGATGGCTGCAAGCAAGGCCGCCAGCAGTACGATCATCACAAGGATGAGCCGTACACGGCTGTTTTTCTTCTCTTGCTTCATATTATACCTCGCTTCCGTGAGTTACTTTTGGGGAAACCATGCACATTATAGCACCGAGATTCGGAATTTGCAATACGGAAAAACGATTTCTTAGCGTAACCAGATTGGACAAATTCAGCTGCGTCTGCGTGCAGAAAAAATCCGCCGCGGCAAGGCTTTTTGCGGCGGCGGACTTCCTATTTTAGATTACCGTTTGTGAGTTGCGTTCTCCTTCAATTCCCGATGTTCTTCTTTCAGTTCCTGCTTGAGCGTTCGGTCGATTTCCGCCGTTTCCTTGCGGATAGCGCTGATGTCCTTTTCGATAAGCGGATTCTGCTCCATATCCTCGCGGATGAACATCAGTGCGAAGGCTGCCAGCAGCAGCAGGCACGAAATCCAGATGGCATGTGCGCCGATGCGCCCTGCACTGACGCTGCCGATGCCCGCGCCCAGCGCAAAGAGCAGGATAATGCCGAAATAACGCAGCATCCGATCCTTCGCGTGCGGTTCGTGCGTTTTGCTCCAAATGCAGAACGCCTCAACGCCGCTGCGCAGGTCGCCAATGCACATCGTGCTGGCAAACGCATAGCCGTCCACCTTGCGGAACGCCTGCACCTGCATCGCGCAGGAGAACGACACGATGGCGTTCGCCAGCAGATTGCAGCTTTCGGGCAGGAAGCCGACAATCAGCAGCAGGAGCATTTCTCCCAGCACGACCAGCTGCCGCCAGTGCAGGCGCTGCATGGAGCGGAAGCGCTCGCGCATTCTCTCCGCCACCAGCACACCAAAGGCAAACGCGCACAGCGGGATGAAGTAGTGCAGTACCATCCCCCACTGCCCGTCCATAATATGCGCGCTGAGCAGGACGATGTTGCCCGTCTGCGCGTTGGCGAACACTTTGCCGCGAAACAAGTAGGTATACGCATCCTGCAAGCCGCCGGACAAGGACAAAAAGACGGCTGTCAGGAAAGATTCCGACATTTGACCGTGATGCATTGTTTTCATACTAATTTCCTCTTTTCGGATGAAGGTGTGGCGCTTCATCACGCCTATTATAGCACCACTGTCAAGCGGGGGAACAAAAAAGCTGCCACAAAAGTACGGCAGTTTGATGTTATTTGTTGCCTGATGTGACGAACGCAATCGCCTGCAGATACCCCTGCATGACCGCCTCAAACTCGAATTGCGGAATATACTGGCGGCAGTTCTGCGAATAGCGTCGCTGAATCTCCTCGCTGCTCAGAATGCTGTCGATGGCTTCCGCCAGCGCGTCGGCATCCTCCGGGTCAACAATCAGCCCGTTTTCGCCCGGATGCACGGTGTCATACGCGCCGTCGGCATACTTCGACGCGACAATCGGCGTACCGGAGCAGAGCGCTTCCAGCAGCACAAGTCCGAAGCAGTCCTCGCGGGTCGGCAAAACAAACACGCTCGCCCGGCGATAGGCATCCGCCAGCGGCTCGCCAGACTGGAATCCCAGCCAGCGAATGTGCTGCGCAACGTGCGTTTCTTCCGCCATCGCCATCAATTTCGCCTTCTCGTCCGCCTCGCCGTCGCCGACAATCAGCAGTTCAAACGGCTGATGCAGCTTCGGCAGCGCGCGCAGGAGCAAATCCAGCCCTTTCAGGGGGATAATTCTGCCCACAAACAGCAGCGCATGCTGATTTTCGCGCTTTTCGGCAAACTGGAAGCGCGAAATGTCCACCGTCAGCAGGCTAAGGAAGATTTTCCGCTCCGGCGCGCCCCAGTGCAGCAGCTTTTCCTTCGCTTTGGTGCTGCTGGCAATGCACGCATCGGCATGATGGATGATGATATGCCGCATGAGCTTCTGCACGCGCCCGATGTTCCGCTCCGAATGCAGCGTGCCGTCCGTGAGGTGGATGAACTTCCTGCCGTGGCGCTTGCACCAGAGCAATGCTTTCAGCGCGGACGGGTTGTACTCCCACGCAATCACCACATCCGGGTTGATGCGCGTGATTTCCCGCGTCAGGTGCTGCGGAATATGCAGGTAGTGCACATCCCCTTCGCCCTTGCGCTTGATGATTTTGGATTCCAGAATCGTCGATTGCAGGAGTTTGCGCTCGTCAATCACCCACTGCCGGTTGTCCTCATTGCGATTCGTGTAAATGACGAAAAACTCGTGCGTCTGCTGATGCGTCTGCATATAGTAGAACAAATCCACCCGATACGGCGCAGGGATATTCGTAATCAGAAGCACTTTACTCATCCGGCATCCTCCGCCTCCAGTAGTTTTGGCATTGCTTCCGTTTCGAGAGACAGCATATACCAATTTATGCGTTCACCATCCAGAAGCCGCACTGCCTCGCCACCGTGTAGGGGCTGTACGGATGGAACGGCGTGGTTTCGCGCTGCAGAATCTCCTCCAGCTTGCAGCTTTTCGCCAGCTATTCTTGAAAATAGATACACTGCTATTATAAAGAAGCGGCTTTCAAAAAATATGGGGGATAGAAACCATTGTCAGTGTAATCTTGGGTTTCATATCATTTGCAATGCTGCCGAATGACACCTTTCTTCAGCAGGATGTTTGCGTACTGCGCGCTTTCGCCTGTCGCGACAATGCAGTACGCTTTTTTCGCGCGCTCGTAGTAGGCAAAGCGGTCGATTGTCTGGATTTTCGCGTCCGGCTCATAAGCCGTCAGCGTCGCGCGGTATTCGTCCCAAATCACCGGGACTGTCGGGTCGCCCGGCACAACCGACATCAGCACAAAATTGCTTTCATCATATTGATCCAGCGGGAACAGCGGCAGAATCGCGCGCAGCAGTTCCGCCGCGCCGATGCCATCCGCACGAACGACGCGCTGCCCCATACTTTCTGCAGGGAAATTCGCGTCCGCCAGCACAATCTCGTCCCCATGCCCCATCTCGCACAGCACTTTCAGCAGTTCCGGCGAAATCAGCGGGGAAATACCCTTCAGCATGATCGTACCTCCTCAAACTAATGTGCAGTCCCACACGTCCACGCCGCAGTCCTGAAATGTATCATGCAGGCGCGCGTTCAGCTGCTCCCTCGTCACGCCGCGCTTGAGCAGCACCTGCAGGAATCCGCCGCCTCCCGCGCCGCAAATCATACGCCCGTCAATCAGGTCGTCAATCGCAAGAAAAATCTGGTCTATGCAGGTGTTGGTGCTGCCCGCGTCAATCGTCTTGGAAAGCTCCCAGTGGCGATTCAGCAGCTTCGCGAAGTCATCCACATGCCCACGCTCCAGTTCAAACGCCATCATCACGGCGATTCGCTGAATTTCCTCCAGCGCGTACAGGCTGTCCGGCGCATTGCTGATGTAGCGGCCCACCACATCGCACAGGAGATTCCGCGCAAGGCGGCGCTGGCCGGTATAAATCAGGGTGAAACGCGCGTTCAGTTCCGCCTTGGTGTCCTCCGACAGAGCGATATGGCGGACGTTCAATTTCTGCTGAATGCCCGCGGGCGCGGTGATGAGCTTCAGTCCCGGCGTCATGCCGCCGACTTGATCCTGCCAGCCACCGCCGGTGGACATAATCTGCTCGACGCACATGGCGTGCTCATACAAATCGTCCTCCGTGTGCGCCACGCCGAAATACTGGAAAAGCGCTTTGACGCACGCGCCCGCAAGAATGCTGCTCGTGCCCAGACCGCTACCCTTCGGCACGCCGTGCATCTGCGTAGAGACGTACAGTCCGCCGATTTTCGCCGTAATATCCGTCAATTCGCCGCCCTCGCGCGGAATCACGCCGCAGGCAATCAGCGCTGCCTTGTGCAGCACAAACGGGTCGTAGGGATTGTGGCACTCCTGCAAGTCCGAAATTGCCGTGAATTCCCCGCGCGCGCCCATATCCGCGCTTTCCAGCACGACCATCGGCTTCGGCAGACGGCGCACATGCACCTCCACGGGATACTCGCCGCCCAGCAGAATCGCGGCATTGAGCACCGTTCCGCCCTTTTCGTTGCAGTACGGCGGCGGATCGCTCCAGCCGCCGCCCCAGTTGACCCGCAGCGGCAGACGCACCGCTGCTTCTTCTTCCACTGGCTGATGATGTGCGCAAAGCCCCGTGCCGTGCGCTGCCGCGCCCGCAAGCACCATGCGCTGAATCTCCTCAAAAGCCCGCTTGATGTACGCCTCCCCTTCCTGCGAATCACCCAGTACTTTGCCGAGGCAGTAGAAGATTCGCATCCGTGTGAACACGTCTGCCGATGCCGCCTTTTCCGCAATCAGGCGGCGCTGATAGGCGCTGATGGCAGCATCTTGAAAAATTTCCTTCGCTTCCTCGATTGTGCCGCCGCGGCGAATCACAGACAAGAAGTGCTCGACCTTCACGGCTTTGCGCAGGTGCGTCTCCCATTCCAGAATCGCCGCCGTGTCCGCGCTGTTGAACGAGCTGCACAGGCTGACGCGCTCCGCCGATACCCACGCGTCATAATCCCCCGTGCCCATTGCCAGCGCGTAGACATTCAGCGCCGCATCCACCGATTCCGCCATAGAATCGCAGACCGGGTAGATTTTCGCCTGCCACAGCGAATGGTCATCCCCATCCCACACGTTCCCGAACGCAGCCATTGAGCCGCCCAAGAACGTGCCTTCCTTCGGGTTGTCCGCCACGCCGTAAATCCGCGTCACAAAGCGCCCGTCCGTCAACTTCAGGCTGTGCAGGACGACATTCGCCGGAATGTTCTTTCCGCTGATTGTCACATGCGAGAGCACCGTACCGCTGCCGATAATCGCGCTGCCCATCACATGACTGTCCTCCAGATAGCAATCGTCATGGATGCAGCAGCCCTCCTCCACCATCGCGTTATTCAGCGCATAATTCGCCGATGAGCAGCAGCCGGACACACACTTTTTCCAGTCCAAGAAGCTGTACGCCGACACGCCGTCTGTCATCAGCGCGCGCAGTTCGTGCGTCGTGCCGAAGTGAATGAACGACGCGGGCGCCAGCCGCAGC
>ULWW01036602.1_pt1 | contig 12089 bp, 9 predicted proteins | sample 1960741 | NCBI WGS metagenome assembly ULWW01 (sample SAMEA4835823, study PRJEB28245) | human gut metagenome | biome: gut microbiome; material: fecal sample | place: Denmark | collected 2008
TAAGGGCTAATTGCAGGTTCGATTCCTGCAGGGGACACCATTTATCAGTTCGCTCCCATCCGTACCAGTCCGCAAAATCCCCTGAATATCAAGTCTTCCGTAGATTCGCAGTTCGTCATGGTTCGCGTCAGATCGTTGACAGCCGCACTCCATGACGGGTAAAAAGTGGATAAAATAATTTTACCCACCGGATTTTTACCCATGCTCACCGTTAAGCAGATTGAATCAGCAAAGCCGAAAGAAAAACCATATCGCCTTCTCGATGGTAATGGCCTGTACCTTTATGTCCCTGTATCCGGGAAAAAGGTATGGCAGCTTCGCTACAAGATTGACGGTAAGGAAAAAATACTGACCGTAGGAAAATATCCGCTAATGACTTTGCAGGAGGCAAGAGATAAAGCATGGACCGCGAGGAAAGACATCTCGGTTGGCATCGATCCGGTAAAAGCGAAAAAGGCTTCGTCTAACAACAATTCCTTTAGTGCGATTTACAAGGAATGGTACGAGCACAAGAAGCAAGTCTGGTCAGTAGGCTATGCAAACGAACTTGCCAAAATGTTTGACGACGACATTTTACCCATCATCGGCGGCCTTGAAATTCAGGATATTGAGCCGATGCAACTGCTGGAAGTAATCCGCAGATTTGAAGATCGCGGTGCAATGGAGCGAGCCAACAAAGCCCGCAGAAGATGCGGAGAGGTTTTCCGTTACGCTATTGTCACCGGAAGGGCTAAATATAACCCGGCACCTGACCTTGCAGACGCCATGAAGGGATACCGCAAGAAGAACTTCCCGTTTTTACCTGCCGACCAGATCCCAGCATTCAATAAAGCACTGGCAACATTTTCAGGAAGTATCGTATCGCTTATTGCGACTAAAGTTTTACGCTACACAGCCCTCAGAACAAAAGAGCTTCGTTCCATGCTATGGAAGAACGTCGATTTTGAAAACAGGATTATCACCATCGACGCCAGTGTGATGAAGGGCCGCAAGATTCATGTAGTACCGATGTCAGACCAGGTGATTGAACTTCTCACTACGCTAAGCTCCATCACTAAACCAGTATCAGAGTTTGTTTTTGCCGGACGCAACGATAAGAAGAAGCCAATCTGCGAGAACGCGGTACTGCTTGTGATCAAACAAATCGGCTATGAGGGTCTGGAAAGCGGTCACGGATTCAGGCATGAATTCAGCACAATTATGAACGAGCACGAATGGCCTGCTGATGCTATTGAAGTGCAACTGGCACATGCCAACGGCGGATCTGTGCGAGGGATTTACAACCATGCTCAGTATCTCGATAAGCGCAGAGAAATGATGCAGTGGTGGGCGGACTGGATTGATGAAAAGGTGGAGTGAATGTCTTCTAAATCTTAGAATGTATAAATATTATGCAATTAGATTAATATCTCATTAAAAGTCATTATATTATAAATATCATTAGACCGTGAATTACAGATACTGCCTTGGTAGAGATTAATGCATCTCTACCAAGTTTTTTTATTAAACAGTAAGATTTATTTACAAATTATTATTTATAGATCCTAGTTTTCTATGTCAGATATAGGTTCAGATGAAGAATAATATGGTTTTAAATATTCAATGTCATGCTGACTAGTTCTACCGGCCTTCCCTATAATTCTCCATATTATTTCTTTAACTATATTTGTATCTTTTACTTTTGGATCGTTGCCATAATTAGATGGTATAATAACCCTTATTTCACCACTACTTTTATCACCGTTTATAATCCAACCTATTTTTTCAGCATTGATATTAAAGCTATGCTTATCGATTGGCAGCTTTTCAAAATCCCCACTCCATAGGTTAGAATCTTTATTATTCATGAAAGCAACAACTAACGATCTTAATCCCCACAAACAACTACCAGATCCACTATAACTATCAACAAATCTCTTGTCGTTATTATAATATCCCATAGATAATGTATCAGACACCAATGCTTGATGTCTTATAAAATATTTCCAAGTATAATCCAAGGATGACTTTGCTATTCCTTGCTTTATAGGATCATTTGATATATATCCTTCAATTAAAACCGGGGTTGGGACAGCCGTCCTATAACATACACTTCTGCCCATGAACGGAATCCCATTTTTTGAAACGAGATGGGAGGTAAGATATGATGACTCTCGCAATGATTTGTTAATAAAATCTTTATCATAATCACTAAGCAGAGATATCCAAAATAGATCGTAGGTAATACCCCATGCATTATAATAATCAACAGGCCCATGAATTCCATCCTTAAACCACCCATAGCCTAAATAACTTTTTTGAATTCAGTGTAATTTGAGTCATCAGTTTTATGTAGATAGCCTACATCATTCAAGAATAGCTGAATTATAAAAGGTGAGAGTAACCAGTTATTTTTAGCTGTTTTTGCATTACCACCACGTTCCAACCATACAGATACTTGTTCTTTTTGATTTTCTGTAAACTTATCCCACACTTGGCTTTTTGTTAGCCAAAGTGTTTTTACTATATCACTAGCCTCAAGTATTTTTTGATCGTAATCTTCAATGTCCCCCCAATAGTTAACAGACTTTGGATCTGTTCCAGACAATACGCTCTCTTTTATTACTTCAATAAGATTTATATCTTTGCCTTCAATATTAACTATTGGATTACGGCCTGAATAAATCCAAGCGCCAAACAATGGTAGCGTTCTCGCAGTACCTTCCACTTGATTTATTATGTTACCTCTTGTTGATAACATACCTGGATAATTAACTAGAGCGAAATCATTAGTAGAATATTTTAGAAAGGATCCAGTAAAGTGCTTAAATAAAATATTGTATCTGTCGTTAAAATCTCTCTTATCATCAAGAAAAGACTCAGTAGTAAACAAATCATTTTGAGTTTGTTTATTACTAATACCTATTAAATTAAATGTCCCCTTTTTTATATGTATATAACCTAAAGACGAGGCAGATAAAACACCCATGAAAATCAATGAAAAAATAGTCTTTTTATATTTCATATTCATACCAATTGTAATTATAAATTGCAAAACTTACCATTACCACATGCATGTTGTCAACAGTTATGACTAATTTTGTAAAATGCAATAATGCAAATAAAAAAGCATATGAACAATTGATACAATAACTACGAGCATCATCTTTACTAGTATATATACATGATTGACATCCATGTCTAAATATCATGATATTTTGTTTTGCAAAATACTTATTGTTTCCTCAAGGCGTTCAATTCTGTCAATGGCCTCCTGAAGGGCTATAGACGCCTTAAGATATAAAACTGAATAATTTACACTCTGTAATATCCGTCCTGTAGGAGACTCTTTATAAATCACCTCCCCATTTTCATCTCTTTCACCAGTGTCTGATAAAACAAGTTCTTGATGATGCCCAACTATCTCTGGCGATACTTCTTTAATTTCTTGAGAGATAACACCAAGCATTTTTTTGTGGGGTTGTCTTTAAGATAATAGTTTACAAATCTATATTTCTTAAACTCATCCCATGCAGAATTGGCGTCGGTAATCCTCTCTTTTAATCTCTTATCTGAAATGGCTCCGTATGAGTTATTTCGGTTAACAACATCTCCGTTGTTGTAGATATAAAGTTTATTGGCTCCATCCTTAGCTCGACACCTCAAAAACCATGATGTTGTGTCGCTTGGATTTGAGTTTGACAGATGTAAATCAAGAATGTTTGGCGCTGTTCCATATTGATTTATTATACTCAAAACTTGACTGCCAGAATCAACAGCAGCACTTATTTCATGATACTCTGATGTTAATGATTGAGGTGTACCCGATGAAAACGCCTTGAGATACCCTCGTGGATTTAATCTTAATTTTTCTACTCCATTAATTGCATAGCTATGATAACCAGATTCGTTTGCTGCATTATTCCACAATTGTGTATTTGGCTTAACACCACGCTCTGATATTAAATTAGTCCCTCTATATATCTTTTCAAGATATGTACCAATATTGTTCTCATCTAACAATCTTATGCTTCTTGAAATATCTGATTTATCAGATGGACATGCAGTTCCACCTCCAAGGACATAAGATGAAAGACTACCATCGGTATCAGTAAATCCTTCTGAAAGAATCTTAAATGCAGGTACATCTATATTTGTAAATCTGCAATCCGCAGATATTACTGAGCTCATGCTTGTAAAAGCTCCACTATATTGTATATAGGCAAGGGGGGAGCCAACTGGATAAATACCAGCAGAATCCAGATGTAACCTCTTTACTGTGGCGCGTATTTTTACTCCAATTCCATTTTCCGGAACCCCTATGTGTGCACCTTGTACTATACAGTCTCTTACAATACCTCCTCCATCTCCTCCAAATCTTACTTCAGCATATGTACCAGGTGTTTTTTTACCATTGCTTTCAAAATAACAGGCATCAGTAAATAAAACTGATGATGTTACAGTGTTTACATAACCAGGTAATATTGATGAGCTTGCATCAATAACCGCCCCTTCTTCACCGTTATTTTCGATGCTTCCGCTAAATGATACCCCTGCAGAGTTATTGACATAAATTCCAATGGTTCCATTTTCAGAAAACATCCCCTCCCAATGTGTATTATTATTATCACCAACTAATCTAAGTCCATTCTCTCCATTGTTGCGACATACAAGTCCTTTAGAAAAGGTTGACCATCCCCTAGAGTGCACAAACCCATGTGAAATAGCCCCCTTGACTACAACATCTTCGCATAAATTCGGTGATTGTGATGCGCAAGTTATAAGTGTATTGGTAACTAAATTATTTCCATCAAGAGTTACCCCTCTAATTGAAATCCTTTCTCTAACCGTTGCTGGATTGCTATCCGTGCCGCCTATATTTAATAAATATTCCCCTGCTGAGGATGCAGTAATTTTTGTTTTTTGGCTGCCTTGTCCTACAATGCATATATCGTCATCTGACGTTTTAATCTCTGTTGCAAAATACTCTCTTTCCAAGAGATGAATTGTTTTTGATACTTTTAAAGCCCTATAGAATGATTCTGTATCGTCTGGATCTTCAGCGGTTTTAAATTGATCAGGAGTAACCCAGTTTAATGTGTTGTAAAAAACTGTTTTTAGTTGGTCAGGGTCATACTTTAGCACATTCGGAAAATAGAACTGCTGTGTACCATACGCATCATAAACAGCCATAGAGTGGCCTTGCACAGTTACGAATTTGGCAATCTATCCGTTATATACCGGATATCCGGCAGCGTTAATGATGATTGGTTGCGAAACAGGAACGTGAGAGCCATCTTCGTTCTCTACATAAACCTGAATCTGGTTTTCAGGATTTACCGGGTCAGTGTCAATTTTTCCTATATAAATTTTGCCATTGGCTACGGCTTTAAAAGAACGAGCCATAGTGAAGAGTTGCGAAGGCATGCTTACCACAACATTTGCGGTGATATCCGGAGTACATTTGAGCGACTGTACCAGAACATGAATGAGGTGTTTGGATTAGGCGATTATTAGCAGGGCTAAGCATTTTACTATTATTATTTTCCGGTTGAGGGATATAGAGCTATCGACAACAACCGGAAAAAGTTTACGTCTATATTGCTGAAGGTACAGGCGTTTCCATAACTATTTGCTCGCGTTTTTTACTCAGGAAGAAAATGCCAAATAGCAACATCAGGCAGACAATACCCGAAATTGCGAAGAAAACTGTCTGGTAGCCTGCGTGGTCAAAGAGTATCCCAGTCGGCGTTGAAAGCAGCACAATCCCAAGCGAACTGGCAATTTGAAAACCAATCAGAAAGATCGTCGACGACAGGCGCTTATCAAAGTTTGCCACGCTGTATTTGAAGACGGATATGACACAAAGTGGAACCTCAATGGCATGTAACAGCTTCACTAATGAAATAATCCAGGGGTTAACGAACAGCGCGCAGGAAAGGATACGCAACGCCATAATCACAACACCGATAAGTAATGCATTTTTTGGCCCTACCCGATTCACAAAGAACGGAATAATCGCCATGCACAGCGCTTCGAGTACCACCTGGAATGAGTTGAGATAACCATACAGGCGCGTTCCTACATCGTGTGATTCGAATAAACCTGCATAAAAGACAGGAAAAAGTTGTTGATCAAAAATGTTATAGAAAGACCACGTCCCAACAATAAATATGACGAAAACCCAGAAGTTTCGATCCTTGAAAACTGCGATAAAATCCTCTTTTTTTACCCCTCCCGCATCCGCCGCTACGCACTGGTGATCCTTATCTTTAAAACACATGTTGATCATCATAAATACAGCGCCAAATAGCGAGACCAACCAGAAGTTGATATGGGGACTGATACTAAAAAATATGCCGGCAAAGAACGCGCCAATAGCATAGCCAAAAGATCCCCAGGCGCGCGCTGTTCCATATTCGAAATGAAAATTTCGCGCCATTTTTTCAGTGAAGCTGTCAAGCAAACCGCAGCCCGCCAGATAACCCAGGCCAAAAAAGAGCGCACCCAGAATTAAACCTACAGAAAAATTGCTTTGCAGTAACGGTTCATAAACGTAAATCATAAACGGTCCGGTCAAGACCAGGATGAAACTCATACACCAGATGAGCGGTTTCTTCAGACCGAGTTTATCCTGAACGATGCCGTAGAACATCATAAATAGAATACTGGTAAACTGGTTGACCGAATAAAGTGTACCTAATTCCGTCCCTGTCAACCCTAGATGTCCTTTCAGCCAAATAGCGTATAACGACCACCACAGCGACCAGGAAATAAAAAAGAGAAATGAGTAACTGGATGCAAAACGATAGTACGCATTTCTGAATGGAATATTCAGTGCCATAATTACCTGCCTGTCGTTAAAAAATTCACGTCCTATTTAGAGATAAGAGCGACTTCGCCGTTTACTTCTCACTATTCCAGTTCTTGTCGACATGGCAGCGCTGTCATTGCCCCTTTCGCCGTTACTGCAAGCGCTCCGCAACGTTGAGCGAGATCGATAATTCGTCGCATTTCTCTCTCATCTGTAGATAATCCCGTAGAGGACAGACCTGTGAGTAACCCGGCAACGAACGCATCTCCCGCCCCCGTGCTATCGACACAATTCACAGACATTCCAGCAAAATGGTGAACTTGTCCTCGATAACAGACCACCACCCCTTCTGCACCTTTAGTCACCAACAGCATGGCGATCTCATACTCTTTTGCCAGGGCGCATATATTCCGATCGTTCTGTGTTTTTCCACTGATAAGTCGCCATTCTTCTTCCGAGAGCTTGACGACATCCGCCAGTTGTAGCGCCTGCCGCAAACACAAGCGGAGCAAATGCTCGTCTTGCCATAGATCTTCACGAATATTGGGATCGAAGCTGACAAAACCTCCGGCATGCCGGATCGCAGTCATCGCAGTAAATGCGCTGGTACGCGAAGGCTCGGCAGACAACGCAATTGAACAGAGATGTAACCATTCGCCATGTCGCCAGCAGGGCAAGTCTGTCGTCTCTAAAAAAAGATCGGCACTGGGGCGGACCATAAACGTAAATGAACGTTCCCCTTGATCGTTCAGATCGACAAGCACCGTGGATGTCCGGTGCCATTCATCTTGCTTCAGATACGTGATATCGACTCCCTCAGTTAGCAGCGTTCTTTGCATTAACGCACCAAAAGGATCATCACCGACCCGACCTATAAACCCACTTATTCCGCCTAATCTGGCGATTCCCACCGCAACGTTAGCTGGCGCGCCGCCAGGACAAGGCAGTAGGCGCCCGTCTGATTCTGGCAAGAGATCTACTACCGCATCCCCTAAAACCCATACTTTGGCTGACATTTTTTTCCCTTAAATTCATCTGACTTACGCATAGTGATAAACCTCTTTTTCGCAAAATCGTCATGGATTTACTAAAACATGCATATTCGATCACAAAATGTCATAGTTAACGTTAACATTTGTGATATTCATCGCATTTATGAAAGTAAGGGACTTTATTTTTATAAAAGTTAACGTTAACAATTCACCAAATTTGCTTAACCAGGATGATTAAAATGACGCAATCTCGATTGCATGCGGCGCAAAACGCACTAGCAAAACTTCATGAGCACCGGGGTAACACTTTCTATCCCCATTTTCACCTCGCGCCTCCTGCCGGGTGGATGAACGATCCAAACGGCCTGATCTGGTTTAACGATCGTTATCACGCGTTTTATCAACATCACCCAATGAGCGAACACTGGGGGCCAATGCACTGGGGACATGCCACCAGCGACGATATGATCCACTGGCAGCATGAGCCTATTGCGCTAGCGCCAGGAGACGATAATGACAAAGACGGGTGTTTTTCAGGTAGTGCTGTCGATGACAATGGTGTCCTCTCACTTATCTACACCGGACACGTCTGGCTCGATGGTGCAGGTAATGACGATGCAATTCGCGAAGTACAATGTCTGGCTACCAGTCGGGATGGTATTCATTTCGAGAAACAGGGTGTGATCCTCACTCCACCAGAAGGAATCATGCACTTCCGCGATCCTAAAGTGTGGCGTGAAGCCGACACATGGTGGATGGTAGTCGGGGCGAAAGACCCAGGCAACACGGGGCAGATCCTGCTTTATCGCGGCAGTTCATTACGTGAATGGACTTTCGATCGCGTACTGGCCCACGCTGATGCGGGTGAAAGCTATATGTGGGAATGTCCGGACTTTTTCAGCCTTGGCGATCAGCATTATCTGATGTTTTCCCCGCAGGGAATGAATGCCGAGGGATACAGTTACCGAAATCGCTTTCAAAGTGGCGTAATACCCGGAATGTGGTCGCCAGGACGACTTTTTGCACAATCCGGGCATTTTACTGAACTTGATAACGGGCATGACTTTTATGCACCACAAAGCTTTGTAGCGAAGGATGGTCGGCGTATTGTTATCGGCTGGATGGATATGTGGGAATCGCCAATGCCCTCAAAACGTGAAGGCTGGGCAGGCTGCATGACGCTGGCGCGCGAGCTATCAGAGAGCAATGGCAAACTCCTACAACGCCCGGTACACGAAGCTGAGTCGTTACGCCAGCAGCATCAATCTATCTCTCCCCGCACAATCAGCAATAAATATGTTTTGCAGGAAAACGCGCAAGCAGTTGAGATTCAGTTGCAGTGGGCGCTGAAGAACAGTGATGCCGAACATTACGGATTACAGCTCGGCACTGGAATGCGGCTGTATATTGATAACCAATCTGAGCGACTTGTTTTGTGGCGATATTACCCACACGAGAATTTAGACGGCTACCGTAGTATTCCCCTCCCGCAGCGTGACACGCTCGCCCTAAGGATATTTATCGATACATCATCCGTGGAAGTATTTATTAACGACGGGGAAGCGGTGATGAGTAGTCGAATCTATCCGCAGCCAGAAGAACGGGAACTGTCGCTTTATGCCTCCCACGGAGTGGCTGTGGTGCAACATGGAGCACTCTGGCAACTGGGTTAACATAATATCAGGTGGAACAACGGATCAACAGCGGGCAAGGGATCCGCGTCACACTTCCCCCTTCACGACCTTCAATAATATGCAATGCAGCTTCCCGCCCGATAATGTCATGTGGAAGCTGAATTGTGGTCAGCGGCGGTAAAAACAGATGCCCGACGCCAACCAGATTATCAAAGCCCATTACGGCGACATCCTGCGGGATACGTACCCCCTTAGCCAGGAGAACCTGATAAGCCACAAAGGCTGCGCGATCGTTACCACATATCAGAACATCAAAATCTGGTTTGCCCGATTTGAAGTGGTCATTGAGTAAACTTGCGAGATCGGTGTAGTGATCATCACCTGTTGCCATGTGAAATTGTTTCACCTCAGCCAGATCTCGTCCAGCATCACGCCAGGCCTGCTCAAATCCCTGCCGACGATACCCTGTTGCCAACGCACTTTCCGGTAGCCAGAAGCATAACGGTTGACGATAGCCCGCCGCGAGCAAATGCTGTGTTGATTCATATTGTGCAGTGTAATCATCAGGGATATAACTGGGTAACGCTGGGTCATCCGCCACACAGTTCGCCAATACAATATTTTCACCATACAGAGACTCAGGTAGCGTGATATGTCGCAGCCCCATTGTAGTATAGATAATGCCATCCGGACGGTGGGCAAGCAGCTGACGTGCCGCGCGGGCAGCGTCATCTTCAGAAAAAATATTGATTAAAAAACTATTCCAGCCGAACTCGCTGGCGGTTTGCTCAATGGCAAGCAGAATATCAACAGAGAAAGGAGTGGTAGCAGTGTCCTGCGCCAGCACGGCGAGAGTCGACGGCTTACGTCCTTGAGCGCGCATCTTACGGGCGGAAAGATCAGGAACATAATTCAGGGTCTGGATTGCCTGCAATACGCGGTCACGCGTTGCAGGACGCACAGATTCTGCATTATGCATCACCCGGGAGACTGTCATCATCGACACTCCCGCCAGGCGTGCGACATCCTTTAATGAAGCCATACCCAAGCCGTTTGCCGTAAAACGGGCACTGTAGCAGAAACAGACGTCACTGGCGAGATCCAACGCCCTATCACCTGACACGGCAATACAATAAAAAATAACAATAATTCCCGGACAATTGTCCCCAATTCCGCCTCTGTTCTCGCCAACGAGTAACCATATAGGCAAGTAAGTAAAACATGCCAACTGGCATCGCCAACCTGGAGAAGAAAATATAAATATGGATCATTGTGCTGCCGCTGTATCCCGACATCAGCCCGGAAATTATTGCGATTGCTATCGGTTCAGGCGCGATTGGCTGCACGATCGTTACGGACTCGCTTTTCTGGCTGGTGAAGCAATATTGCGGCGCTACGCTCAATGAAACATTTAAATACTATACGACAGCGACATTTATCGCTTCAGTCGTCGCTCTGGCGGGCACATTCCTGCTGTCATTTATCATCTAAGCGCAAAGAGACGTACTATGGAAAACGCTAAAATGAACTCGCTCATCGCCCAGTATCCGTTGGTAAAGGATCTGGTTGCTCTTAAAGAAACCACCTGGTTTAATCCTGGCACGACCTCATTGGCTGAAGGTTTACCTTATGTTGGCCTGACCGAACAGGATGTTCAGGACGCCCATGCGCGCTTATCCCGTTTTGCACCCTATCTGGCAAAAGCATTTCCTGAAACTGCTGCCACTGGGGGGATTATTGAATCAGAACTGGTTGCCATTCCGGCTATGCAAAAACGGCTGGAAAAGGAATATCAACAACCGATCAGCGGGCAACTGTTACTGAAAAAAGATAGCCATTTGCCCATTTCCGGCTCCATAAAAGCACGCGGCGGGATTTATGAAGTCCTGGCACACGCAGAAAAACTGGCTCTGGAAGCGGGGTTGCTGACGCTTGATGATGACTACAGCAAACTGCTTTCTCCGGAGTTTAAACAGTTCTTTAGCCAATACAGCATTGCTGTGGGCTCAACCGGAAATCTGGGGTTATCAATCGGCATTATGAGCGCCCGCATTGGCTTTAAGGTGACAGTGCATATGTCTGCTGATGCCCGGGCATGGAAAAAAGCGAAACTGCGCAGCCATGGCGTTACGGTCGTGGAATATGAGCAAGATTATGGTGTTGCCGTCGAGGAAGGACGTAAAGCAGCGCAGTCTGACCCGAACTGTTTCTTTATTGATGACGAAAATTCCCGCACGTTGTTCCTTGGGTATTCCGTCGCTGGCCAGCGTCTTAAAGCGCAATTTGCCCAGCAAGGCCGTATCGTCGATGCTGATAACCCTCTGTTTGTCTATCTGCCGTGTGGTGTTGGCGGTGGTCCTGGTGGCGTCGCATTCGGGCTTAAACTGGCGTTTGGCGATCATGTTCACTGCTTTTTTGCCGAACCAACGCACTCCCCTTGTATGTTGTTAGGCGTCCATACAGGATTACACGATCAGATTTCTGTTCAGGATATTGGTATCGACAACCTTACCGCAGCGGATGGCCTTGCAGTTGGTCGCGCATCAGGCTTTGTCGGGCGGGCAATGGAGCGTCTGCTGGATGGCTTCTATACCCTTAGCGATCAAACCATGTATGACATGCTTGGCTGGCTGGCGCAGGAAGAAGGTATTCGTCTTGAACCTTCGGCAC